>OGUM01002089.1_pt1 | contig 12492 bp, 8 predicted proteins | sample 1553631 | NCBI WGS metagenome assembly OGUM01 (sample SAMEA2580228, study PRJEB22360) | human gut metagenome | biome: human gut; feature: human-associated habitat; material: faeces | place: Denmark | collected 2008/2010 | reverse complement strand
CCAGCCGCTACCGCTATGTGGATGAACTCAAACGCATGGGTGCCCGTATTCAGGTGGATGACAAGACCGCCGTGGTAGAGGGCGTGGAAAAGCTCACCGGCGCACCGATCCAGGCTTACGACCTGCGGGCCGGTGCCGCTCTGGTCATCGCCGCTTTGGCGGCAGAGGGCGAGAGCGAGATCTCCAACGTGCAGTATATCGAGCGGGGCTATGAGGACATCATCGGCAAGCTCCGCGCCCTCGGCGCGAGGATCGACTGCGTGGAGGAGAACGACGAGCCGCCCATCCGCCAGATCGGCTGAACCGCAAAAGGAAAAGCACCGACCTTCGTCGGTGCTTTTTTGTCGGCAGATCGTCTCAGCCCACCAGATAGCCCACACCCATAATGAGGTAGAGCGGGCCGAAGCAGTAGGGCATGAACAGCTCGTTGTGCGGGATTTTGACCTTGAAGCAGTCCGTCAACACCATGATCTCGCAAATGTAGGCGATGGCGCCGAAGAGATAGCCCACCGCGCGGAGGATCGGGTAGCGGTCGGAGGCAAAGGACAGCAGGAACAATATCGCCGCCAGCAGGACCATCACATTGCGGAAACGCAGCGCGATCTGCGCAGGCGTACTCTTTCCTTTGCCGACCAGCAGATCCTCGTCGCCCCAGAATTTCTCCAGCGCGGATTCGACTTCCCGGTACTTATCCTGTGGTTCCATCATAATGGCCCCGCCCCCTTTCCAAAATTTAGTCAACGGCTCATTCCGTTTTGTTATTTTTAGTATACCGAAAAACGATGTTGTTGTAAAGAAGTTGTTAAGAAATAATATGTAAAAAATTTATGGCAATTTTACACAGGATATGTGCAAGTTGCACGACTTTTTCTTTTGACTATTCCCCTGCGCTGTGGTATTCTTGGGAGTAGATCAGATAAAGGACCGTTTCCCATGGAATTTTACACGCTTGCCAGCGGTTCGAGCGGCAACTGCTCGCTCGTGTGCGCGGGTGACACGCTGCTGCTCATCGATGCGGGCATCTCCTGCCGCCGCATCGAGCAGTCCCTCCGTGCGCTGGGGCGGACGCTCGGCGACCTGACCGCCGCCATGAACCGCACGCTCACCCGCCACGGTCTGCCGGAGCGCACGCGGCAGCAGATGCGCACCGCGCTCGGCAACGGGGCCCGGCGGCTGATGGAGCTGTCCGTGCCAGCCGGAACGGACAGTGCGCTGTTCGAAACGCTGCTGGCGGAATACAACGCCGACTATGCCGCCCACTGCCGTATTGAGACCGCCCCCTACCCCGGCGTCGCCGCGCTGCTACGCACGCTGCACACGCAGGGGCGCAAGCTCGCCATCGAGATCCGCGGCTGCTTCTGGCATCGGTGTCCCGTGTGCAGCCTGTCGGTGCCCAAGAAGAACCTCGATTACTGGGAGGCTAAGTTCGCCCGCAACGTCGAGCGCGACGAGCAAAACCTGGCGGCGCTAGAGGCGGCCGGCTGGAAGGTGCTCGTGCTGTGGGAACACCAACTGAAGAAGAAAGAGCTGCCCGCCACGCGCCGCCTTCTCTACGAATTCGTGCGCCGCGAGGACGACCCCGACTACGATGAGGCTTTTCCGGTTTGCGAGGGGGAGTGAGCATAGCACTAGCTCGCTAATGTTCCAAGTTCAGAAAAGTGTGAACATGAGGTTAATTCCGGTTCAGAAAAATGCGAGAACAGGGTCTGAGTAAGCTCAGAAAAACAATATTGCCTGGTGGATTGCACAATCCTAAAGCACTTCCTATCCACTGAACAGATCGTCGTGGCCACCGGTTCTCTGAAAGTACGCCTGATCGTCGGTCTGCGCCCAAACAAGCAACCAGTCGCCAGCGTTTGCGACATGGCATTCCATGCTTCCCGACCACTCGCCTTTGAGCCGATGCATATTATGCCGGCGAACAAGTTCTGATCGGCTATCTGGGGTATCGGCGACCACCAATTCCACGACTTCTTTCAGAGGATCTAGCGCTACGTGCTTCTTCTTAAGGCGCTTAACGTCTTTCTGGAAGCGCGGGGTGTAATTGGCTCTCAGCACCGCTATGCTCCCATCGCCTCGAACATTTCTGATACGGTGGCGTAGCCCGGATCTCCCGATGCGATGAGTTCTTTCGTTTCCCTTATTGCCTCGCGAGACTCGAGATTAGGCGTTGGATATTCAAGCGTGAGGGGAATGCGCTGCTCGCGTACGATCTGACGGTAGAACGCGCGCGTGACTGATGAGAGATCGAAGCCGAAATCTTCCACGATGTTAGCTGCGGCGCGCTTGGTATCTTCGTCGACTCTCACCGTTACAGAAGCAGTTGCCATAGGACCGACCTCCTTTACTAATAGTAAGACGATTATATGCTTTTGTCTTGCATTGTTCAAGGATCTGCATCTGCTGACTGTGTTTGATGGGCTTGATATACTGCGAAATTGCCTGGCGCATCGTTGAGCGCTTCCGAGAATTTCGTAAATCACTATAGCCATTCACCAAACTTGAGTTACTCATATTTCTGGAAAATTATATTTCATAGTTCGGAGTTGCTCGTGATAATGAGCAATTATTACATCGCATTGATACGCGAGAGGATTCCAAATCACTCCCAATGGACGTCGATAACCAGCATTTCTCAATGTCCTTCTTCGCAGGGCTAACCGTGTCATATCAGTTATGACATGTTGTGCCTCCCTGCGCCGTTCCAAGAGCCCTAGAACATCTAATCGAATCTTGGGATTCACGACCTAATGAAAAATTTTTCGAAAAAGAGCCGCCCATAGGGTGCGCTCTTCGCGTTATGCGTAATAGGAGGTGAGGTTCAGGAATGTCGCACGGCGAAACACAGCAAGACAATGAAGATTACAGCAAAGCGAACCGAGCTACTACTAAAACAGAGACATCTATTTTGGTGGAAAAGTTCGTGGAAGACCATTACGACGAGGTGTTCCGCTATTACGCAAGGCGCCTTCCAAGCAAAGAGGATGCCCAGGATGCAACATAGGAAGTATTCCTCCGCCTTGGAATGACATTAGAATACATCTAACGTCACCTTGCAGAGAGGCTGGCATCGAAGCCCAATTACTTTCGAACGAATAAGGCAACTGTAATGACATTAGATGTGTTCTAATGTCATGCGGGCTTTCCGATTACCAGGCTCCTGATTCTGATGATATAGACGCAAACAATAGCAAGATTGAGGCCATATGGCGAAAGGACGATAGCCTCATAATCGATGAACATAATGGCAGTCCTGCCAGCAGTTTGCGCGATTTGCTTCAGACAACAGCGGCAGAGGCTATTTCTCGGCCACAGGCGGAATAAACTCCTCTATCGCACGTCTTAGTTTTGGGTGGTGTATGACGAAGTGTATTGATGGTACAAGCTCTTTCGACACCATAGCCCACCTGCCTTCGTGAATGCTGATCTGTAGGTTCCTGAACGTCTGTGAAGAAGTTTTCTCTACCTGATACCGAGGATGATCCGCTGCGAAACGGTCGGTATCCTCCAGGTGCGCAAGGTACTGCTCGTACGTGTACGCGACGCCCTTCTCGCAGAATACGTTCGAAAGGTCGAGGTTCAACGGATAGACCTCGAACTCCTCTCTGGTAAGCAGCGGTATCTCGACATGGATCTCGCTAGTCTCAAGAATATGCACGACGCGCCGACGAGCCGAAGAGGCGGCATCGGCAATGCCGGCCGCCTCTTCTCCATCGAATCCAGACCTTGCAAGCATCTCCACCAGAAGGGACGCATCGATGGTGTAGAGCGGCAGCGAAGAGAGGATGCTCCTGCGCTTCCCGATTGCTTCTGAATCGACCTGCAAAAAAGCGTTGAACTCGTTCTTGTTGTCGATGCGGTAGATATCCATCAAGGGTCGCGCAGCGCTCAGCAGCTCCTGGGCTCGCGCCGTATAGTACCCCAACTCCTTCCTCGATTTGGTCAAATAGTATCTTCCCTCGGCATGGTGGCCCACAATGGCCTCACCGCAAAGGGCAGCGGCTCCGGAAACCTTCAGAAGATGCAGAAAAACGTTATTCGACGGCTCTTTGAGATAGAACGGAGAAATCTGGCCCGTCATGTACATGGGGATCCAGCTCTCAAGTCCCAGCATCATATCCTCGAAGGACCGGTTCAAGTCATGGATCTGATTCAGGTGAAGCCCCTTTTTCAGCATCATGGCCATGCCGAACATCCACTTCTTCGGGAATTCCGGATCCTTCGCCATCTCTCCCATGGGCATGTCGCTGTACATGATCACCGGCTCGGTTGATTTGGAGATCACGGTGGCCTTCAGGAAATCAAGTTCGCTTTCCATCATCTGGTCGAGACCGAAGTACGTCTTCGATGTGGGCATTTGGAACGGCACGGAAGGAACTTTCAGTTCGTCGAAGTGGATGGCCTTGATGTAGTCGTTCAGGTTGAACTCGTCGAGCTTGAACAGGAAATCCGACACGGGATGATCCCTATGGTCGCGATCGTCGAACAGCCACTCCATCAGCTTTTCGTACCGAACGGAGCTTTCCGCTAGCTCCTCTTCAGTGCAACCTAGCAGATGCGCCAGCACGGCTCTATCGCGAGCAGAGTCCCATTCTCGCGCCACGTACTCCGCCACCGACGATGCGAACTTTTCGGGATCCGATGGACGGCGCGAGCCATTGCGAAAACGGAACACGGTCGAGGCATCGTAGTTTATATGGCGACAGAGCTTGCTGATGCCCACATCGAGCGTTGCAAGGAGGAGGTCGAAGTTCTCGAGGAGCCGATCGGCGTCGCGGGGGCGAAGGTCGGATGACTGCATGAACTGCTCACGCACTGATTCCGCGGTTATATCGCCAAGCTGCTTCTGCCGTGCCAGCTCGGCGATCGCAGAGCAGAGATTCTCAAAGGCGTCGGATTCCGTATCGGGGAGCCTCGACCCCGTACGATATCGACTCAGAGTGGCGGCGGATACTCCCGACTGCTCGCTCACCTCTTTCGCCATGCAGTCGATCTGCTCGATATATGCATTCAGTTGTTCGTGAAACTTCATTTCGCGCTTTCTCGTTGCTTGCAGGTTGCAATGACTATGGTACTCAGGAAATGCGCCCCCTAGCGTACGATTTCCGTTTTGGCAATTGCCGAACCTGGCAACTCTATTGTGCCTCGTTCCTCGATTTCGGAGAATGAACGGGATCCCTCACCAAGAGAAAGATAGAAACCGCCATGCCCAGAAAAGACAAGACAGCAAAATCTCCTTTTGCAAAAGCTTGTGCCGTCGCACTCTCCTTGGCACTGGTTGTGACCATGTGTCCCATCGTCGGATTTGCCGAAGATTCAAGTCGGGTGGACGCAGTCGCGAGCGAAGACGCTCAGGCGGCACTGCTCCCTGTGAGCGATTCTGAAGTCGATGTGCCCGATGATGCGCTTTCAGTCTCCAGCAACATATTGCTTGATGGCGCATCCGAGGATGATACGGACAGCATCGCTGGTGGTGGCGCATCCGTTTCCGACGAAGAGGTTCCGGATGAGGATGCTTCGAACCAGTCTACTGTCTCTTCGGATGATGCTGATGTGGCAGAAGGCGCCGAAGATAGCCAGCCAGTCACAGAAGCGTCCGTAGAACCAGGCCCCAACCCGTTTGCGAGCGGCGTGGATGCCCAGAACCTTGCCACGCTGGACAACTATGAATGCGAAAACTACCCCGAGTTGGACAAGTCGCTCCTATGGAAGACGTCCGCCTCTTGCTCCGGTAAGAAGATGTGGGTAGGAACGCTCGTGCAGGACAACGGCTACTGGAACGATCCGGGCTGGTCGTTCGATTGCGGCTGGCAAGCGCCGGACCCACTGCATGATGCCGAAGTGTATGCCTATCTCAACAAGGGCTATGAGCATACGGTCGATGGGCAAACCCGCGATGTGGTCATGCTCTATGGGGACGGCGGCCTTGAATCGATGGACATAGCAGCTGTGCTCGACGGAAGCTACGACGTCTATATCCCTATGTTTGCATTCAACTACCAACATCTTAAAAGTGTCACATTCCCCAGCTTCGTCAAGGAGATCGAAGAGGGCGCCTTCACGGCAGGTAGGAAAGGTGACCTTACCTCCGTTGCATTTGAGACTTCCCCAGACGGCAGCGGCATAGAGTGCCTCTACGATGCATTTACCGACTGCACAGGGCTTTCCTCGCAGGAGCTTATCGTGTTGCCGTCATCTCTCAAGTACCTCTACTCGGCATTCTGCTCATGCGGTGCCGTCAAATTGCGCATCGACAACCCGGATGTGTGCCTCGCGCGCAATGGTGTCTATGACGCAGACAGCTTATACGCACCCTGCGATGATGGATCCACTGTCTATGCCTACAAGAAGCGCACAGACGGAACGGAGTCAGACCCCTGGAAGCTCTCACAGCTAGAGAAAGGAAAAGGAATCAATTGGGTTTGGCTCGACGACGACGTCAATACCGTGAAGGTCACGGGTAAACTCGACCTTCCCGAGGGTGTCGCGACAACCGACGTGAAGGTTATCGTGCAGCAGGGTGATTCCACCTATCAAGCAAACGTTGCGGATGACGGCGCCTTCACGGCAGAAGGCTTAAAACCTGCTGTAGAAACGCTCATCACCATAACGATGCCAGGGTATTACGACAAGGAGCTGCTGCGTCCCGCTGGACAGATGACGGGCGATTGGGACGCGGGCACGATAACCGGTTTTTCGAAACTGGCGGTTCAGCGGGTCTATCCCATAAGCCTGCGATGCAAAACGGGAAGCAGCGATACCGGCGGCAATCCCGAATATGCTCCCGTATCCAATTGGAACAGCCTTTCGTTTACGTTGAAGCGCAACGGCGCAGAGCTCAAGCCAGGGAAAAACCTGACGGGTGAGAGCGCCACCGACGATTACTTGGTGCAGCGCGGTCAACTCATCTTGTCCGAATCGCTCGCCAACGATCCTGCCGCCCTCGCCGAGCTTTCCCTTGAAGTGACCCCTGCAGAGTCGCTCGCTCTTTCCCCTGCAACTGCAACTTTCAACGAAGAAGCGGGAGAGTTCGCCGCCGTCCTTCCGCGCTGGGGCAGTGCGACCATCTCGCTCAACGCCGCCTTCGAAGGGACGAGCCGCGTGCTGGTGTTCGACGGCACTGCAAGCAATGCCCGGTGCATCCAGGATGGTTATGCGCAAGTGTATTGGCCTGACGGCCAAGAGAATCCCGCCTGGCATTTCGATACCGGCAAACTGAAGGCAGGCGATTACACGATAGTGGCATTCAAGCCCTCACTGAATGTAAGCGCCTCTCACCTAGGCGTGATCAAGCGACTCGCGTTTCCCTATGCCAGTGGGGACATTCGCATCGAAGACGAAGCTACCAGCGCACTTGCGCTTAGCGTTCCCGATTTCAAGGCGGAGGATGCCCTGGCATCGATCGGCGTGAAGTCCGTCACTGCGAAGATGCCTCAAAGCTCCGTTGTCGTCGACTGCGAAGCAATCTTTCAGATCAGCTACGAATTCGACCGATCCATGGATGCGACCCTCACGTTTGACATTCCCCGAAACGATTACAGCGACGCATCAGCCGCGTTGGATACGGGCGAGACCCTCGAATGCACATCGAGAGAAGGCGCTCTTTCCGTGAAGATCCCTTCTGGTGCCACCTCCGGGGTGATATCCATCGCATTGACACCGACGAAGGAACGGGTATATTCGATGCCATTCTCCCTTTCGGCTTCTGGGGCCACGGTGCCTGCGGGCAATCTTTCGTTCGCATCCCTTGGGATGAGCGTTGAGGTGCCGTCCGGCTATGTGGGCCAGAAGGGCAATAACGCCATCGTCTATGCAAGTCCGGGCGCAACCGCACAGCTTTCCATCAACGGGCAAAACGTCGGCGAATCGGTTACCACGAACAGCAAGGGCAAAGCAACGGTAGGCTTCGACCTGCCGGAAGGCCTAACGGATTCCCTTCTTTACGGAGACCGTGTGAAGGTGGATGCAACTGCTACCACAGAAGGAGCCACTTTCTCTTCCTATGCGGACTGCACCTACCGACCCCAGGCACAGATCTGGTCGTTTAAGGTGACGAATGAAGGCCGGACGCAGGATCTCATCGCCGACGGCAAGGAGAGCGACAAATGCCTGACCATCCATCACCAGCTTGCCCGGAAATCGTGCGCTTACTGGACGTTCGATGTCACCGTGAAGAAAGCAGGCAACGAGATCAACGCCGGCGACACCTTATGGATGTATGCGGTCATGCAGGACGACAGGACGGTCGCCATCCCGCTTACAAAGAAATCAAGCGACGAGCAATATACGCGCTTTGTCGGCGAGTACGTGGACGAAACTTATCTGCAGCTGCTGGCAGACAATCCCGACTCGGGGTCTTTCAGTATCTCCGAATTGGATGCCGAGGAGCTCTTCATCCCGCAGACCTATACGTTCAACAACTTCGCCTTGGCCTATGCGTCGAACGTGGACGACGAGGACTTCAAGGAGCGCATCAAGAAGCGCGCCGAACAGGAAGCCAAGGACAGATACCTCTACTTGGAGAATCTGTTCGGAGACACGTCGTCCAGCGGCAGCGAGCTGAGCAAAACCTGCGAAGGAATAGATGCGTCCTTACAGGCGTTCGAAAATGAGATAAAGCAGCGTGTCAAAGAAGGCACGCTCACCGAAGCGGAGGCGCAGGCTTCACTGGCTGAGATTGAGGCGCAGCGCGCGGATATCAGCCTAGACAGCCTCCGTGCACCCATAGATGCGGACGACACCTGGATTGCTGCGATCGACGACCCCGACTTCACGGGAGAAGACCCGGATATCGGCGAGTACTCGATTCCGACTGATGCGGAGATAGATGGGTGGTATGCGGGTCAGGATGCCGCAACGATCAAGGAAGTGAAGGATTTCTTCCACAGGATGAAGGAGTCCATAGACAACAACTATGCGTGCGGAAAGCTGACGAACCGCTCCATACGAAACAGCCTGGATGCCATGGGAACGAGCGCGGGCATCGGCAAGGTGAGCGCATCGGGCTCACCGTCGGCCCTGATGGACAACTGCCTTCAGGACAAGCTAGGCGGCGTCGTCAAGGTTTCCGAAGGCGACAGCGCAAAGGGCGTCCAAGTCCAGACCTTGGAAGACGGCCGCCTCGAAGCCGAGCTCTACGTCACCGACTCGCAGAAGAACAGTGCTGACGGCAAGACGGAAGGCGTCTACACGGGCTATTCGTGCTTGGTGACGGAAAGCGCACCCCAAGGAGCTACGGATCCGAACGCAAAGAAGCAGAACACCTACAAGGTCGATTTCTCAGAACATAAGGAGAAAGATGACCATATGCGCTCCGCCAAGGTGGATGCACTCAAAGCCGCCGGGTTGGATGGTTTTGGTATGGGGATTGACATGGTGAGCGGCGTGATCGACGAGGGCGCAAAGAGTGTGCTCGACAACGTGCTTGCGCGCCGCATCCTCAAGGACGTTCCGCCTGAGAGGATCACGCCCATGGTGAAAGCCTGGGCGAAGAGCCAGATGTGGGCTAAGGAGACAGAAGAGGTGGCCAATGAAATCTCAAAGTGCACGAATGTCAATCAGGTTCTGGGCGGCGTCGGCGTCATCGGAAGTGGTGTGGGGTTGAGATTCGCCATGGACTCATGGTTAGACAACATGGATGCCTTAGGCGTCCTTGAAGCCGACATCGAATCCATAAACCAATGGATTCTCTATTACAAGAAGCGCAACCCTTGCGATGGAGCATGCCAGAACTGCCTCAAGGCGCTCTACGCCGAACGCGATGCGGCCGAGAAGTACCGAGAGCTCATGGAGAACGAGGACGACCATAACTACACCGATGTAATGACCGGTTATTGGAACACGGTGGGATCGACGATCATCCTTGTCGCAACCATGGGGAGCAGCTCTGTAGTGACGGAGGGGGCTAGCACTGCTGGCGGCGTGGTGAGCAAGGCCTCGTTGGCGATCGATGCAGGATCCACCTCGATTCACCTGCTGCGCGCGCACTACCTCGACAAGGCAAAGAACGCCTATGAGCAGGCAACCGCTTACAGGAAGAGCGTTTGCAAGGAAGTTCCTAAGAAGAACAATGGCAGCGACGATGTCAGGAACATCATCGACTGGGACAAGTTCTACGGCATCGGGTCAAATGTGATCATCGACCCGTCGGGCATCGTATATGAGGCGCTGGATAGTAATCCCGTAGAAGGTGCCAAGGCGACCATCTATGTTGCAGACGATGCAAACGGCCGCAATGCACGGAAATGGAATGCCGAAGACTACGAGCAGGAGGGCACGCTGACCACGGGCGCAGACGGAGCCTTCCAATGGGATACGCCAACCGGCTTCTATCAGGTGAGGGTCGCCAAAGAAGGGTATGACGTAGCAAGGACGGACTGGCTTTCGGTGCTCCCCATCCGAACCGGGCTGAAGGTAGGTTTGAAGTCAACGCAGGCACCAAGCGTTGTAGCTGCGAATGCCTGCCCCGAATATATAGAGCTGGAATTCAGCCAATACATGAAAGCCGATGAGGGAGCAGGAACGAGCGCCCTCGTGGATGGCGAGAGAGCCCGTCTTGAATGGGTCGACTCGAAAGACGCCAGCGAGGCCGACGGAGGAGGAGCGCTTGCCAAGGTCCTGCGCATCTACCCGCAAGAACCCTTGTCCGAAGGAGCAAGTGTTTCGGTGAAGCTGAACGGTGCGAAGAGCTATACGGAGTGTTCGTTGGGCGATCTGTTCGGGTCATGGTCGAAGACGCTCACCGTCGAGAAACGTCCGGCGCAGCTCGTTGCGAACTATGAGAATGCCGTCGTCTTGCAAAGCGATGCTCCTGAACCTGTCCAAGTTGTGGCCTACGTGCGCTATTCGGACGGCACCCCTGTGGCGAACCAGCCGGTGACGGCACAGGTGGATGCGCCCAGCATCGCGGCGCTCGACGGTATCAGCGCCTTGGACGCTTCTGGCGAGGGCATCGCAACTGGCATGACGGATTCCGAGGGCAAGACATCGTTCTCGCTCTATGGTGACCTTCCCGGAATGACGGCGCTCACCCTTGCGGCAACTGGCACGTCGCTTTCCAAGGAGCTGGCGATTCGCACCACTTCTGATGCAGCGCAACCCGTGCGGCCCACCGCAACCATCGGAACGAACACGTTCGATGCGTTGGCTCCAAAAGAGAACAGCGTGACGGTACCGAAAGGTTCGAAGCTAACCCTGACAACCACCACCGAAGGAGCGACCATCTACTACACCACCGACGACACCTGCCCCTGCGATGCAAACGGGACGCGACGCGTTTACACCGGACCTATCAGTGTTACGGGAGATACGAAGTATCGAATCGCCGCATATAAAGAGGGGATGCCTTTTGATGAATACAGCGAGAGATTGAATCTTGCCGTGAGCGTAACCGATGACGGACGCGATCCGTCAGGTGGTGGCGAGCAGGGAGGCGGAGACAACGGTGGAACCAATCAGGGCAATAGCGGAAGCATGAACGGTGGCCAAGGGAATAACGGTGGTTCGGATGCACCTGAGGCATCAGGAGGTAACCAGGAAATCAATTCGGGTCAGACAGATAACGCGAACTCCGTCACTGATACTGATAAGCCTGCTAGCTCTTTAGGCTTTTTGGCAGAAACAAGTGACAGCTTAGGCTTGCCTGTGCGTATTGCTCTGATTCTCTTTTGCGCTTCTGCTATAGGACTGGCTTCTTTGCTGCTCTATGTCGGTCGCAGAAGATTCAATAGTCGCAGATAAGTACGTTAGAGAGATTGGGCGCCAATAGGCTGTGTGGGTTAGCGATACCCATGCAGCCTATTGGATATAAAAGATGCGCATCGCGAAATGACGCCTACTGGCAGAAATTGTTTCATGCTCTGCCGGCATCTAAGCAACTGTGGCTGATAAACGGACAAATCGTCTATCAGGGCTTGACAGCAATATCAAGCGCATCCTTAATGACCCCTGCCTAACGTCTATTCCCAACGACCGCCGACAACCCTCGTTTCCCAATGTCCCTCTTTCTTATGGCTAACCGTGTTGTAGCCGGTGACTATCTGACGGATTTCACTATGATGCCCAGATCCTTCACCGGCCTTCATGTGTTCTTTCGCATGGGCGGAGGTGTTGCCGGTGATGTCGGTCCCGCAGATGTTACAGTCAAATCATGATTTGAATTCTCTGAGCAGGGGTCTTGCACAATGTTGGGTTTGCGCGCACCAACAAATACAAGCGTTGTTGCAAATAGTCTCAAGTTGTTGCATACTGATGAGACTTCTTGAAACTATTTGCGGGGGTGGGCTATGGGCGTGTACGATTTCGATCTGGAGAGCTATATTGGTCTCGCCCGACGTCTTGGCACCGACACCGAGCGGGTAGAGGTGAAAGCGGCTTCTCAGGGGCTTCCGAAAAGCATGGCGGAGACGCTGAGCGCGTTTTCGAACACATCGGGCGGCGTGGTGGTTCTGGGGTTGGCGGAGCGCGCGGGTTTCCAGGCTGTTGTGCGGCGGC
>OGUM01002084.1_pt1 | contig 12510 bp, 9 predicted proteins | sample 1553631 | NCBI WGS metagenome assembly OGUM01 (sample SAMEA2580228, study PRJEB22360) | human gut metagenome | biome: human gut; feature: human-associated habitat; material: faeces | place: Denmark | collected 2008/2010 | reverse complement strand
GGTTTGTTGGACCATAAAATTGACGTCAATACTAAACTAAATGGCTATTTAGCTGATGCTGTTGACGGGCTGTTCGAGAAAGCTCTTGGACAAGCCGAAGAAAAAACGCTTACCGATGTTGTTGAGATACTAAGCGGCGGAACGCCCAAGACGAAAATTAGCGAATACTGGGAAGACGGCGAAATTCCCTTCTTCGGACCAGGCGATGCAAATGGTTCTACATATTGCCTGACGACAGCCAAACGCATAACGCAATTGGGCCTCGAAAACTGCAATAGTGAGCTTTACCCCGTTGATACTGTTTTCTTAACAGCAAGGGGGACCGTCGGGAAGGTCGCAATGGCGGGCAAGCCAATGGCCATGAATCAATCTTGCTTTGCGTTTAGAGGTCTAAGCGTTTCGCAACCTGCGGTATATCAAATAATCAAGAGGGCCGTAAGGTCACTCAAAGCCAAAGCCAACGGCGCTACATTCGCTGCAATCAATACACGCGACTTGAAGATTGAGGAGATTCTAGTTCCGTCAGACGACGAGCTCACAGCCTTTGAAGAAGAGGCCGCATCGTTGCACTCCATGATGCGCGTAAATGAAGAGGAGTCATTGAAGTTAAGCTCGCTTCGCGACGCGTTGCTTCCTAAGCTTATAGCGGGTGAGATCGATGTCTCAGAGCTCGACCTCAAGCAGCTAAATAGCCATTTACTTCACTATGTACAACGCGCCGTCCACACTGTGGCTATCGTACTCGACGAAAGGAACAGCGTGGAAACTGTCATCAATGCCGTGCTTTCGGAAATGCAAGGCCTTCTCGACCCACACCAGCTCAAGCATCTAGCCATTACGCTTAGGCAAACGCTTGGACCAAAACAGGCAGAGCCAGGGCAAGATCTGCTCGCGCTCTTTCTCACCGCTAAAGAGGTCGAGGGGTGCTCTCCTAAAACCATTGCATACTATGAGACAACCTTACGGCATATGAATACAGCGCTGGCCAAGTCTTATACCCAGGTTGAGAGTGACGACTTGCGCCGCTATCTCAATGATTACGAGATGACTCGCGGATCCAGTAAAGTCACAATTGATAATATACGTCGCATCATGTCCAGCTTCTTTTCGTGGCTCGAAGATGAAGACTATATTGTTAAAAGCCCTGTAAGACGCATCCGTCGTGTCAAGACCGCTCAAGTAACCAAAGAGGTACTAAGCGACGAGGAGTTGGAGGTCTTGCGAGATGCTTGCGAATCCAAGCGAGATCTTGCCATCGTTGACTTGCTTGCTTCGACAGGCATGCGTATCGGTGAGCTTGTGCGGCTCGACAGGAAAGATGTCAATCTGCACGAGCGTGAATGCCTTGTAATGGGAAAGGGAAATAAACAGCGTCCTGTTTACTTCGACGCGCGTGCCAAGTTGCATCTCACGGAATATCTTGCGAGCCGCGTCGACAAGAGTCCTGCACTTTTTGTCGCACTCGATTCCTCAGCTCGACGCATTACGGTTGGGAGCATAGAGCTCCGTTTACGCGACCTAGGCAGAAGTGCCGGCATCAATCGCGTTCATCCGCATAAGTTTCGCCGTACACTTGCTACCCATGCCATCGATAAGGGAATGCCCATAGAGCAAGTGCAAAAGCTGTTAGGCCATGCGAAAATAGACACCACCATGCATTACGCCATGGTTAATCAGAACAACGTAAAGGCTTCGCATAGGAAGTATTTGGAATGAGCTGGACGCAAAAGACCTTGGGAGAGATTGTTAATCTAAAAAGGGGATTTGACCTTCCCTCCAGCAGCAGAGTTGATGGCCCCTACCCTGTTTTCTCATCTTCGGGGCAAACGGGCACGCATTCGGAAGCCGCCGTTAAGGGGCCATGTGTCATAACTGGGCGTTATGGAACTATTGGGCAAGTTTTTTACTCCGATGCGGCTTGTTGGCCGTTAAATACGTCTTTGTACTCAACGGAGTTTAAGGGCAATAATCCTAAGTTTGTTTATTACCTGCTCAAAACTCTTCCGTGGCGAGACTACTTAACTGCAAGCGCTGTGCCGGGCATAAATCGCAATCACGTTCATCTATGCCCGGTCTGTGTTCCGGATTACGAAACACAGACCTCCATTGCTACTGTCTTGGGTTTGTTGGACCATAAAATTGACGTCAATACTAAACTAAATGGCTATTTAGCTGCTTGAGATCGAGCTCTGAGACATCGATCTCGCCCGTCATGAGTTTGGGGAGAAGGGTGTCGCGAAGCTCCTCGAGTTGTGCCGAATTGCGTTCATTGACTTTTATCTGCTCATATAGCGGGTTTGCAAACGCACAGAAATCTTCGACAGATTCCAAACCAGGGTTGGGAATCGGATATGTTAGCGTTGCTTTAGGCTTCGTCCTTTGGCGACTACCCGTTGAACCGGTAACATGCGCAAGAAGGAAGTCTCTAAAAGCTGGTGCGCCAATTGCGGCATAGTAGAAAGCTTTATGGACGGGGTTCTTTGGCTTGTAAACAATGAATTCCGTTGAACACACAGCCTGCTTGCTTGAGCAGGCGGGCATCCAAATTCTCCTGATACTAGGGTTAAGCTTGGAAATTAAGATGCAATTGGCATCAATAACATATTTGTTGCTCTTGATGCCGTCGGCCAACTCAAAAACAGGCCGACGGTTTGCATCATAAGCGGGAATGCTGTAGTGCTCCCAAATTTCTCCGTGACAGTTTTGCGGTTTCAAAGTTTTTGTTGAAATCGAGAGAACCTTACCGAGATCAATAGACGATTCAATCTCGCCAAATCGTCTAGAGAACTCAAGCGCGGCCAACTCTTCTAAATAGCCATTTAGGCGAGTGTTGAGATTGATTTTTCGTTCTATCGCGGCGAGAAAGGAAACGATGGCGTCTTGCTTTTCTTTTGGGGGCAAGTCTAATCTCATGCCAAGTAGGCTTGTTTGGCTCAATTTTGGCTGTGTTGAGCCGGTAATATAGGCGGAGATGTCAGTTGAGTTTAAATAGAAGCGCAAACAATCAATGTTGCACTTATTCGTTTCGCACAGCACGTGTGCGTGATTGTTTACACGGAATTTGCCATCGACGGAATTGGCGATTGGGAGTTTGCGGCTCCTTAGGTTCTCTCCGTCTTCGGCAACCAATAAACGCTTGCCTTCGAAGGTATAGTCGCTTAAATAGTCGACTATACCCTGGGCTCCGTAATATGGATATTGACCTTTTCGGCTTGCCCTTTGCATTGACGATAGCGGCTCTCTTTTCGAATCTTCGAGAAGAATGATGTCCCCTAGAAATACGGGTGACGATGGCTTATATCCCATAACCAATCGCCTCCAGATTCTTCTTAATCTGCTCCTGCAAGCGGTTGGATTCTTCAAAGCACTTTGAAATTTCGCTGGTCAGGCGTGCCATCTTCTCATCAAACGGCTCACCGTCGTCTTCGACCTCGGCAATGCCTACGTAGCGACCGGGCGTCAGGATGAAATCTTGCTTGGCGATTTCATCCAAATCCGCTATGGCGCTGAACCCCTTCACGGGCTCGAACTCGCCCTTGCGGAAGGAGTCGAATGCGGATGCAACTTTGTTGATGTCCTCTTCGGTAAACTCGCGTAGTTTGCGAGAGACCATGGTGCCCATTTCGCGGGCATCGATGAATAGCGTCTTGCCGGACTGAGCCTTCTTCTTGTTCAGGATCCACAGACACACGGGAATTTGGGTGCTGTAGAACAGCTGCCCCGGCATGGCCACAATGCCCTCGACCAAATCGTCCTCTACGATAGCGCGTCGAATATCGCCCTCGCCGCTCGTCTGGCTCGAGAGCGACCCGTTTGCCAATACGAGGCCAATCTTGCCCGTGCCGTTAAGATGCCAAATCATATGCTGCATCCAAGCGAAGTTTGCGTTGCCCGTGGGCGGCATGCCGTACTTCCAACGTACGTCTTCCTGCAGCGCTTCGCCGCCCCAGTTCTTAAGATTGAAGGGTGGGTTTGCCAGTACAAAATCGAACTTTTCATTCTTGTGTTGGTCGGCACTGAAGGTGTCGGCGTAGTTGCCCAAGTCAGCCTCGATGCCGCGAATACCGAGGTTCATCTTTGCGAGCTTCCACGTGGTAGGGTTACTTTCCTGGCCAAAGATGGTGATGTCCTGTACCACGTTGCCGCCATGGTGCTCGACGAAGGCGGCGGACTGCACGAACATGCCTCCGCTACCACAGCAGGGGTCGTACACACGACCGTGGAAAGGCTGGAGGATTTCCACCAGCGTGCGCACGATGCACGACGGTGTATAGAATTCACCGGCGTTTTTGCCCTCCATTGATGCGAATTTCTGCAGGCAATATTCGTATGCGCGCCCTAACAGGTCTTTCTCGCTCTCGTTATCGGTCATTTGTACGTTGGTGAATAAGTCAACGACGTCGCCTAAGCGCCGCTTATCTAGTTCGGGACGAGCGAAGTTTTTGGGCAGCACGTCTTTGAGCTTATCGTTCTCGCGCTCGATGGCGCGCATGGCATTGTCAATGATCTGGCCAATTTCGGGCGTATGTGCCGCCTGTGAGATGTTCGCCCAACGTGCTTCTTCGGGAACGAAGAAGACATTCTGCTCCATGTAGCAGTCACGATCTTCCTCGTCGCCGTAACCCTCTGCGACGAGCTCTAGGTAGCGCTCGTCGAAACGGTCCGAGAGGTACTTCAGGAAAATGAGGCCTAATACGACGTTTTTGTACTCGGCAGCGTCCAAGTTGCCGCGCAGCACGTCTGCGGCGTTCCACAGTTGGTCCTCAAAGCCAACATCGGCCGTGTTCTTCTTGGTGTCCTTAGCTTTGCTTTTAGCCATGCTGTTTTAACTCCCTATGCTGCATTGTCGGCCCAAAGTTCGCACTGATCCATCACGGTGGCCAGTGCCGACTCCATGCCCTCTGGCGGATACTTATGATGTTTGAGCAGACGCTTAATTGCAACACGCATAGCAGCGCGTGCACTTTGCTTCTTCTGCCAATCGATCGTGCGCATTTCGCGCATCTTCGCAGCGAGCTCTTGCGTGATGGCGACCAATTCGTCATTCCTCTCGCGATAGTAATCGGCGACTGCTTGCGGTTGTGTTAGCGCCTCGTAAAACGCAAACTCCTCTTCGCTAAGCCCAAGCTCCTTTGCCTTTTGGTTTTCGGAAAGCATCTCCTTAGCCATCTTGAGCATTTCTTCAAACACTTCAGCGTTTGTGAGCTGCCCGTTGAGATAGCCATTTACCATGCTTTGCATGAGTTCTGAGTACTTCTTTGCCTGCGTTACGCTCTTCTTGCGGTAGCCCTTGATCTGGTCGTCGATGAGTTTTTTCAACAACTCGTAAGCCAAGTTCCTCTCTTTCATACGCGAGAGGCTCGACAGAAACTTGGGATCAAAAATCGAAACCGTTTCGTCTTCCACCTTAAACAGGTCTATTACGCCGTCGGTGTGGACGATGTTCTGTTCGAGCAGTGCATTGATGCGCTCATTTACCTGCTTAAGGGTAAGTTTGCCCCCGTTTTTGCTGCGGGTGCCGCCCTGCTCGGTGAGCTGAAGGATGAGCTCTCGAACAACCTGGAAATAGCCAGCCTCGATGCGCTGCATGTCTGTTGCGCGACTTTTGGCGAGTCCATAGGCCTTGAGCATGACTCCTGCCTGCTCAGCAAAGTCGCGGGCGGCATCTTCGTCGCCGGGTGCAAGGATATGATTTACTCCACCCGTTATGAGTTCGCTTCGACGTGCGGCGGACTCGGTGTTCATGAATTCCGAATAATCGTATCCGAACATTTTGTCGCGACAGACCGCCAGCTTTTCCAAGAACTTGGGATAGGCAGTTTTTCCGATATCCATGTCGCCGTATTTCTTTTGGTCGCGCTTGGTGTAGTCCTTCATGGCGCGTTTAAGGGCGTTGGCTATGCCTACGTAGTCAACAACCAATCCGCCAACCTTGTCTTTATATACTCGGTTTACGCGTGCGATTGCCTGCATCAGGTTATATCCGCGCATTGGTTTATACACATACATAGTGGCAAGGCTCGGCACGTCAAAACCGGTGAGCCACATGTCTACGACGATTACGATTTTGAGCGGGTCGGCGTCATCCTTAAACCGCTTTGCCATCTCCTTAACATGGGCCTTATTGCCTACGACGTCGAACCACCACTCGGGGTCCTGATTGCCCATGGTCATGACAACGCCGAGCTTGCCCTCGTCCTTCCAAGAGGGTCGCAGCTCGCATATACGTTGATATATAGCCATGGCAGCAGGGCGCGAATACGCAACGATCATTGCCTTGCCGGTGAGTTCGTGCGCACGGTTTATCTCATAGTGCTCTACGATGTCCTGACATAGGGCGTCGATGACTTCGGGTGCACCTAGAACGGCGTCCAGATTTGCAAAGTTGCGCTTGCTTGCGTCAATGGTTTCGGCGTTAGCCTGCTCGGTGAGCTTTTCGTACTCATCATCAACTTTTGCAAGGATGCCCTGATCCAGTTTGAGTGCGACGACACGGCTCTCGTAGAACACGGGTCGAGTTGCGTCGTCCTCTACTGCCTGAGTCATGTCGTAGACGTCAATATAATCGCCGAAAACCTCGCGAGTCGATCGATCTTCGGCAGAAATAGGGGTACCGGTAAAGCCGATGAAGGTGGCATTCGGAAGGGCGCGGCGGATGAGCAGCGCGGTGCCCGTGTGCTTTTTACCGTCACGGTCGTATTTTTCCTCGAACCCGTACTGTCCGCGGTGCGCCTCATCTACCATCACCACGACGTTCTTGCGCTCGGAAAGGGCGATGGCCTCCTCCTCGAACTTCTGCATGGTGGTGAAAATGATGCCGTTGGCACGGCGGCTCGAGATCTGCTGCGCAAGATCGGCGCGGCTCTGCGCCTGAACGGGCGTCTGGCGCAGGAAGTCTGAGCATTTGGAGAACTGCGCGAACAGTTGCGAGTCGAGGTCGTTGCGGTCGGTAATCACCACGATGGTCGGGCTGTCGAGTTTCTCTTCGAGCAGATGGGCAAGGAAAACCATCGAAAGCGACTTGCCCGAGCCCTGCGTGTGCCAGAAGACGCCGCCCTTGCCGTCGCCTCCGATGGCCTCATGCACGCTCTCGAGTGCTTTGTTCACCGCGAAGTACTGATGGTATCCCGCGAGGATTTTCGCGTCCTCGGAGAACAGGATGAAGTTCTTCAGGATGTCGATGAGCCGCTCCTTGGGGAACATGCCGTCCAGAGGGGTTTTCCAATCGGCGTACTGGGTGGCCTCGTAGCTCCCATCGACGCTCTTCCACTCAACGAAGCGCGACTCGTTGGCGGTGATCGTGCCAACCTTGGTGTGAAGCATGTCACTGGTGACGCAGAAGGCGTTGTACACGAAAAGCGATGGGATCTGTCGTTTGTAGTTTTGAATCTGTTGGTAAGCATCTTCGCTGTCAGCGTCGGCTCGAGCGGGGGACTTCAATTCAAAGAGAACGAGCGGAAGCCCGTTGACGAATACGATGACATCTGGACGTTTGTTGGTGCCACACTCGATGTAGGTCCACTGGTTAACAACGTGGAAGCAGTTCTTTTCGGGATTGTCGTAATCGACCAAGCGCACGATGTCCGTATGCTCTTCTTTGCCGTCAAACCAGCTTGTCTCCACGCCGTTCTGGAGCATGTCCATAAAGATGCTGTTCTTGGCGATGAGATCGCTGCCCTCGATTTCCTTTAGTCTGGTTATTGAGGCATCAATCGCTCGTCGATTGAGCGTGGGGTTAATGCTTTCAAGAGCGGGCCCAATGACGTCAGGTAGGAAGGCGTCGTCAAATGCGTCGGAGGAACGAGCGACATCAGGTCCATAGAGGTGCTCGTACCCCAGACTCGTTTGCAAGTGGTCAATGATGCCTTGTTCGAAAGCATCCTCATTAAATGACGTTGAGGAGCTGTAGTCGACAGCAATCATGCGCACTCCTTACCTTATGCTTCTACGACGCTGGTGAGCCTGTCCACCATTGCATTCTAGCAGTTAATCTTGCATATATTGGTATATCTGACACCCGTTAGTTGCCATTTGACTTATCGGTTGATCGCGCCAGAATGACAATTGGTGGCAGGGCTCTCTTGCTTATTTAAATCGACTTCTATTTATGGGTGCTCGTGTTGCGACAGCTGCCCAAGCGCTTGCTTGAAGCTGTTGTTAGTGATCTTGAGATCATTTCCCGCTTGCATTTTAATGAGTGTCGGGTAGTCGTCCGGATTGTTCTCGACGCGAGCGATGAAGCTCGAAGCTTCATCGGCGCCCGGAGTCTTGTGAGGCATGGGACCAGCAAGGATTGCGGCGTAGCCCATCGAGCCGCGTATTTTGCCGAAGTTGAAGTGCTTGAGTCGGGAGTATTCGAGTTGAAACTCAAATCGATCCGGATCGAACCCTTTCTTGCGGGCGATGCTGCGCAACTTGTCGACGTTAACGACGCTGGCGCCCACAACGAGGACCTTACCCAGAAAGCGTTCCTCATAGGGATCGTTTTCACTTACGAGAAGGTCGGACATTCCAAGGGATGCCAAAAGATCCTCAAGGGTGTTTTCGCGATTTGCCTTTGTTATGGCGGGCAGTAGTTCGAGACCCATGCGCCCCATCATCTCGTCGCAAAGGTCGGAGAGCTCCTGAATGGTGAGATGCGCCAAGGCTAACCCTCCTCATCGAAAAGGTCGGTAAGTTCCTGGCGAGCTCGAGATAGGCGTAGCTTTAACAACTTGATCTCGTCTGTCTTGGCGAGATAGGCATCGGCGATCGTCTTCTGACGATCGGCGTCCTCGAGGGGCACCTTGATGCTGCTGAGAGCTTTGATGGGCACGCTGGGTATGGTGGTGCCGACTGCTTCACGGGCAAGGAGTTCTTTGCCAGAAGGGCTCGAGAAAAACGCGGCGAGGTAGTGCGGATCAATCTTATCCCTGTTGACGCTCAACACGTACAGGTTTCCATTCGCGATGATTTTTCGATCTTCAGGGACCTCGGCAACCGCAACCTTGAACGGGGCGCCGGATTTCGAGATGAGGACGTCACCGTTGTGGATACGATACTTTTCAAGTTTCGTGTCGAGCGTGGAGAGATTTGGAAGGTCGTCGTCGATAGACCCATCAGAGATATTTCCCAGGTTGAGATAGCTGAGTCCGGTGTCTTCGTCACAGACAAGTGCATCGAGTTCTGCCGCGCGAACGCTTGCGCCTCGCATGATTTTTGCGACGCTCCCGAGTTCAACTCCATTCGGGATCTCGATTTCTTTTTCGAGATAACGCTTTGCAGAGAGATCGAAGTCGCGTGCCGCAATTTCATCAAGTGTTTTGAAAACGCTCTTTTCGGAATCGATGCCAAGGCGCTCGACAATCGCGTTAATGGCGGCTTCGTCAATTGAACAGCTGCGACGATCATTGGTGCCCAAATCAGTTGCGTCGACAAAACGGACCCCCTTGGAGGCGCCCGTGGTAAGGACGACGAACGACGTTTGGATCATCGTGTAGGGGGCAAAGACCCCCTTTGGTAGTGCGACGATTGCCTTAATGAAACCGTTTTTAACGAAGTATTCGCGAACTGGTTTATCCGTACCATTGAAGCATGCGCCATTTGACATGATTGCGGCGGCGGTCCCACCCTTTTTGAGGGAATCGACAAGCAGGCGGTTGAAAACCCAATCGGATGACGACGGACGCCTGTAGCGCTCCTGGCCCTTCATGACTTTCTCAATGTAATCAGAGTTCTTGGAGAACATCTTGGTCCGCATGCCCCAGGGGTAGTTGGAGAACGCCTTGTCTACGGGATTGTGCTCAATGCTGCTGTCGAAATAGCGGAACATATCATCATGGGCATAGCAAATCTGCGATCCCGTGACTTTGGATCGAAGCTTTGCGATGGCGAGAGTGCTTTGATTGAGCTCGACGCCCATGGGCTTCGCATCCGGGCATTTCGCCGCAGCAGCTTCGAGGAAATTGCCCGTTCCACAGCCGAAGTCCATGACCTTCTCGCCGGATTTTATATCTAGAACGGCAAGTGCGAGTTGTGCGATTCCCTCGGGGGTTGAGGATTCGCCGCCAAAGACTCCCTGGCTGATCGGACCGTTCTGAAGGTATTCGTCGATTGCTTCTCCGCTGAAATTTGAAAGAAAGGCAAGGAGTTCGTCGAATGGTCCGTCTGCGGAAAGGCGCTTATAGGCTCGATCGAGCAGTGCGGCGATATCGTCGTCTCCCTGGGATGCAAACTTGATCATCTCGGCGTAGTTATCGGGTCTGCCGGTTTTCTGAGCGAAGCGCGCGAGATAAACGAGCGGATAGAGATAGTCGGACGGCAATGAACTGCGGAGACGGGTCGTGAGAGTCCAGCCGATTTCCTTTGCCTGTGTGTTGACGTTAAACAATTTGAATCCTTTCATTGATTGGTTATCAATAACCTCTGATTGAACTATAGCACATAAGGTTATTGATAACCAGATGGTTTTCAGGTTATTTATAACCAAAGCCCTTGTTCTAGTCGCATTGATCCGTCGGAGCCAGCTGGTTTTGCCCACAAGCTAATGATTTGGTAACGGATAAAGGCATGAGAGCTGAATCGGAGCAGCGCGCAATTGCTGTTTCAATCTATTCACTGTTGAGGACGAGAGCGCACGGCATGCCATCTCACGGTTTTGGAACAGTGCCGATCTAACTGGTAATCTAGCAATATGACAGCTCGAACCGCAATCTAACCGACGTCAACAAAGAGGAGTAGAAATGGACAACGACACACTGCTGTTTAGGGATAAGGGTGCCGGTGTATTCAAGGAAATCTGCATCTACCCGAACCGGATCACCACGCTCAAGAAGAACCGCTTCTTCGGCACGCATGAAGAGGTGGTTTACCTGAATGACGTTACCGGTGTCTATAGAATCAATGGCAAGCAGGTGATCTTGAACAACAGGCTGCGGACGGGCTATGACTACAGGCTGAGCAGCCGCTCCCAGGCACAGGAATTCGTAAGGGTCCTGAACTCGATTATGTAGCCGATAGCTATTCCCCGCACGCGCGGTGGTGATCCCTCAGGTAATACAACGGGCATTGCGCTAGCCTGCTGTTTCCCACACACGCGGGGATGATCCCTGCCTGTCCGAGTATGAAGTCAGGCGGCCGAACCGTCTCGTCACGATGTGACTCGACACGCTAGAGGACAGGGTAGAGCGTCACGTTCTGACGAGCATGGAGGGCTGCGAGTGCCTGGGCAAGTCCGGGGAGTGGCTTAGACGGCGGGATGGCTTTAGCTCCGCTCCCTTGGGGGTCGAAAGATATGAAGACATACGTTTATCAGGCGGTGCTCACGCCCGATGAGGACGGTGGTTACGACGTGGAGTTTCCCTCGCTACCGGGATGCTTTGCCTGCGGTGACACGATTGCCGAGGCCGCCGAGCAGGCCGTGGACGCGGCGAGCACCTACGTGGCCGTGCTCGTGAGGGACGGCCTCGCCGTGCTGGAGCCCGAGTTTATCGAGCCCGCAGACGGCGGCCTCTCCATGATGGTCGCCTTCTCCACGGACGAGGGGTATATCGGGGGGGGGGAGACGGTCTCGGCGGCCGGAGCCGCGCGCGGGCTCTCCGTTTCCCCCGGCAGGATTACCCACATGCTCGACTCGGGAATCCTCACGGGCTACCGCAAGGGCCGCCGCACCTATGTGACCGTGGAGAGCATAGCGGCGCGCCTGACCGACACGCCCCGCTCGGGCAGGCCCAAGCGGGGCGTGGTCGCATAGCTTTTGTCCGTCATGAAAGGTGGCCGTAAAAAGGGCTCTTCGGCTGTCCCCCGGGGCGAACTTTTTATGCCGAGTTGAGGTAGCGATTGCCTCTCGAGAAGTCTGGGAAATGTCCCGAAAAGCGTCGCCGCTCTATCTGGCGCCTCGGTTATCTCCAGGATAGTGAGCCCAACGCCGCGCAGTGCCCTGACCCTCTCCATCATTTTCCTAGCATATGCTATGTAGACTCCAAGCCGAACCTCGATTGTCCAACTTCTTCTCCGTAATCTCGCTCCTTTCTGTCCATTCGGGGCGCAAACTTTTGGTTTTAGATCCCGATGTTGGTAGATGTAAATAAACGGTGGAGCGGCTGCAAAAGATCCGCCTCGCTGGGTAAAATCAGGATGTGCCGCGGAACCCGCTCCTCAGCTACTCAAACTTCGGAGACGCGGGCAACGCAGGTGCTAATGTCTAAAGGGCCGGCTGCAACCGGCCCTTTTCATGACTCCCTTCGCTATCCGTTACTGCTTATATTCCCGCCAGATCGAGTAGAGGTTCCGGGCAATGCCGGTCACATACATCGAGAGGCGCAGGATTTCAAGAAACAAGTTCATAGGCTTCACCCCAATCGGAGATCGGAGCGTTGCCCGCAGGCGGATTCCGCGGCAGTCAAGATTTTACCTCACAGGCCGCGGTGGGAGGCACCCTGCCCATCACCTGGTTTGGAGCAGTGTCGATCTAACGGGCAATCAAACCCCTAGCGCTCTTTGAATTGAGCAAGCATCTGCCCGAAGAAGCTG
>OGUM01002080.1_pt1 | contig 12539 bp, 5 predicted proteins | sample 1553631 | NCBI WGS metagenome assembly OGUM01 (sample SAMEA2580228, study PRJEB22360) | human gut metagenome | biome: human gut; feature: human-associated habitat; material: faeces | place: Denmark | collected 2008/2010 | reverse complement strand
AAGAGAGCTTGTTTCGGGTCGGCTCCGCAGCGTTTCCTTCCATAGAGGTTGTCGTTTGGGTGGAACGTTCCAATTCGCACAAACTATCCATCTTCTTATGTTCCAGGAAATCATAAATACCTCCCAAATGTTCGATCACCCGTTTATTTCCGAATTCATAAACCTTGTCTACCAGTCCATCCAGGAATTCACGGTCGTGCGAGACGACGATAACCGTACCGTCAAACTCTTTCAAAGCATCTTTCAGCACATCTTTCGAACGCATGTCCAAATGGTTGGTCGGTTCGTCGAGGATCAACAGGTTCACCGGTTCCAACAACAGACGGATCATGGCCAGACGGGTCTTTTCTCCACCAGACAATACCTTCACTTTCTTGTCCGACGCTTCTCCACCGAACATGAAAGCCCCCAATATGTCCCGTATCTTCAGACGGATGTCCCCCTGTGCCACGTAATCCACCGTATCGAAAACGGTCATATTCTCATCCAGCAACTGTGCCTGGTTCTGTGCAAAATAGCCGATCTTCACATTATGCCCCAACTGAAGCTTTCCTGTAAAATCGGTGATCTCTCCCATTATGCATTTAACCAGCGTGGACTTACCTTCACCGTTCTTGCCGACAAAAGCGACTTTGTCTCCGCGGTTAATAGTGAAAGTGGCATGCTCGAAAATCAGATGGTCGCCATAGCGCTTGGCCACATCTTCCGCAATCACCGGATAGGAACCGGAACGGGGAGCCGGAGGAAATTTCAGGCTCAGCATAGCCGTATCCACTTCGTCCACCTCTATGCGTTCAACCTTTTCCAATTGTTTAATACGGGATTGCACCTGCACGGACTTGGTCGCTTTATAGCGGAAACGCTCGATGAAAGCTTCCGTATCGGCCAATTTCTTCTGCTGGTTTTCAAAGGCACGAAGTTGTTGTTCGCGGCGCTCTTTACGCAGTTCCACATATTCGGAGTATTTTACCTTATAATCATAAATCTTCCCAAGCTCTATCTCTATCGTCCGGAAAGTCGTATTATCGATAAACGCCCGGTCATGTGAAACAAGGATCACCGCATTGGCACGTGTCGCAATGAAGTTTTCAAGCCATTGGATGGACTCTATATCCAAATGGTTGGTCGGCTCGTCCAGCAGCAGGACATCCGGCTTGCGGAGCAGGAGCTTGGCAAGCTCGATACGCATGCGCCATCCCCCGCTGAACTCGGAGGTCGGCCGGTCGAAATCCTCACGGCTAAATCCCAAGCCGATCAACGTCCGTTCCAACTCGGCATGGTAATTGTTTCCGCCCATCATCTGGAAATGTTCCGTCAGATGCGTGACACGGTCTATGAGGTTCTGATACGATTCCGTTTCATAATCTGTCCGCTCGGCCAGTTGCTGGTTCAGCCGTTCTATCTCCTTTTCCATCTCATGGATATGCTCGAAGGCATGTTCCGCCTCTTCGCGTACCGTCTGTGTATCCGCCAGCTTCATCTGCTGGGGAAGATAACCGATCGTCGTCTCCTTCGGTACGCTGACCGTCCCGGAGGTAGGAGACTGCAAGCCGGCAAATATTTTCAGCATCGTCGATTTTCCCGCACCGTTCTTTCCCACCAGTGCGATACGATCCTTCTTATTTACCACAAACGAAACATCATCAAAAAGCGTAAACCCGCCAAACTCAACTGTAAGTCCTTCAACAGAAATCATATTTTTTCTCTTTTATGGCTGCAAAGATACAATTTATCCATAAAAAAAGCCTCGACTTTATGCCGAGGCTTTTTTATCAAAGATCCTGTGCCGTCCTTATCTTGTTTTTCATCAAACGTTCATGCAGGCCGTTTGTGATTTCGGCCCAACCCTCTTCTATCCAAAGGGGATCTTTGCAACAGGCCTGCTCCCATTCGCTCAACTGCTCCATGAGTTCCCGTGCTTTCTCCGGCTCGGAAGATAAAAGGTCGTGCATCTCTTCCACGTCCTGATCCATATTATACAGGACGGAATCGACACCACGAGTAATGATCAACTTGTACGAACCGGAACGGATGGCCCGTGTATCCATCTTACGCCAGAATAAGGCTTCATGCGGATTACCGCTTTTTTCCCCGGAAAGATACGGTAACAGGGAGACACCGTCGATCGGCTTGTGCAATCCTTCTTCCGGAATGTCCAACGCATCCACCACTGTGGCAAAAATGTCCAGCGAAGAAGTCAGCCCGGTGAAACGTTGGTCCCGCTTGAAACGATCGCCCCAAACGACAAAGAACGGAACCCGTTGTCCGCCTTCGAACTTATTTCCCTTGAAGCCTTTCAACGGAAGGTTGGAGGACTGGTTGGTCGTGGAACCGCCATTGTCGCTCAAAAAGAATATAATCGTATTGTCGAACTTGCCCGCCGCTTTCAGTTCGTCCACAATCTTGCCGACACCACGATCCAGCGCATACATCATAGCCGCATACTTCTGGCGAGGCTGTCCTTCGAAACGCGCCAAATCCTCTTCCGTCGCTTCATTGGGAGAATGGGGAGCGGTAAAGGACATATACAGCATAAAGGGCTGCTCGCTCTCCGTAACAAACTGCTGTGCCTTAGAAGCCAGTTCATCGGTGAAGTAACCGTCGAAAGACAGTTTCCGCCCGTTGTACTGGTATTGTTGCAGGTTGCCATCCTTATCACTGGTTTCAGGATCATAGAAATAAGAACGATGGCCGGCCAAAAGCCCGTAGAACGTATCGAAGCCTTTCGCATTCGGACGCTGGGAGGGTTCGGAGCCCAAATGCCATTTTCCGATACAGCCCGTACGGTAGTCATACCGTTTCAACAAAGCCGGAAGCAATTCTTCATCGTCAGGAAGGCCATCTCCCGGCTTATCCAGGTTACATTCATATCCGTAGCGTTGTCCGTAGCGGCCCGTCAGCATCATGGATCGCGAAGGGCTGCTCACCGTCGCCGCCACATGAGCATCCGTAAAGATACACCCTTCGGCTGCCAGGTGGTCGATGTTAGGTGTCTGGATATCCGTCGCCCCCATAAATCCAAAATCCGCATATCCGGCATCATCCGCGAGCAGGATCAGGATATTCGGTCTTTGCGCCTCTTCCTCCTGGCCGGACGAGCAAGAAGCCAATCCGGTGATTGCCCCTAAAGAAACAACAAACAAACGATCTATTTTCATTTTATACCTCTTTTTATTCCCGTTTACTTCTTCTTCCGCTCGATAGGTGACGGGACTTTCTTTGCATACTTATCCCGGTCGCAAACAATCTTTCCATCCACATATTCCAATTCGGCTATCTGGATAGAGGCACGATGATAGTTCCAAGTATTTTCTTCCACTTCCATACCGTCCATTTTATACGTCCGTCCCGGATGGGTGAAATAGAAAATAAAAGCACGGTCTCCGATCACAACGACATCGCAATGCCTTCCCTGGTCGAAATCGTCCGGACGGAGGCCCGGTTTGTTCAGGATTGTCGAATTATAGGTCCAGTTAGTCGCATCGTCCGATTCGTAACAGTGCAAGCCGACATATCCCAGATTACATTCGTCGATGATGTTCCAGTATTTATTTTTCCAATAAAAGACGATCGGCCCCTCATGCGGGACATCGTCAATCTCACATTTGCCGGTTACCTTCCAAGTCGTCAAATCCTTGCTCACACCCGTATTCGTCTTGGAATCGGGGGTCTTGTACCACATCTTCCATGTTCCGTCCGGCATCTGAAACGCCGAAGCGTCGATACAACCATGTGTACCTTCTATTTCCTCCACCAGATCCCAGTTCATCAGATCCTTGCTTTTGTAAAAGCCGGGCATCACCTCCCCAGAAAGGATGAATACCGGGGATAAAGGTCACGATCATGTAATAAGTGTCCTTATGCTTGAACACATCGGGAGCCCAGAAAGTGCTCTGTCCTTGCATGGGTTCCGGCAGGTTCGCTGTCCCGACATAATACCAGTTTTTACCGTTGTTCTTGGTTGCCGCGATCCCGACTTTACTGCCATATACACAGGCCACTTCCTGCAAGTTAGGGACATTGGCACGGCGTTGCGTGTAGAACATCCACCATTCCTGCCGCTCCGTGTTCCATTCGAGCGTCGGGTCGGTAGGGCCGTCATAGATAGGACAACGGAACAAAGGAGCCGGCGCATGCTCAATGTCGAACGGCTTGTCTTGTGCAAAAAGGCTTGTCCCGTAGAACAGGACTGCCAACATATATACTATTCTTTTCATGCTATTCAGATTAGACGTGTTATACATTATATAATATATTAATAGAGCGAGATTTCCCCCAGACCGGCACGCCCTTCGGAAACATTCTCGATTGTCAAGCGGAGATATTTCACTTCCCGGTCAACCGTCATCGGCTTAAATTCCCAGCCCGTACATTCACGCTCATACAAGAGTTCCCACCGTTTGCCATCCTCAGAAGTCTCTACCTTATGCTTATAGGAAGAACTGTCTTTCTGGAAAAGGATACGGCTGGCAGCCACGTATGTCGGACGGTCCAGCACCAAAGTGACTACCTGTGGCAACCGGTCTTCTCCGGCAATCCACCAAGTATGATCGTCATTGTCGATTATATTGGAAGCAGGATACCCGTCCTGGCTGCTTCCAACCTGAACCGACGCGATTTTCAGGCGAGGTTTCTCCAAGATACGCTTCTGCCAGGAAGAAGGTTTTACCACAACATTGTCTTCCTCTTTCCCCGTAAACAGAGCATGTTTTCCATCAGGCAGAGACTTCCCTTCAAACGGCTTCGTGCTGATTTCCGCTTCACCGGCGAACAAACCCTCTGCTGTCGCTTTCACCGTAATCTTACCGGCTTTCTTCGTCGTACGGACAAATGCGAAACCAACGCCACCTTCCACCTTCTGAGGATTGATACCGATACGGCTGATCGTATCTCCGACCAGCACTCCTTCACCAGACACCTGAATCCGGATTTCCTGTCCAGAGTTGTAGATCAAAGAACCGTTCTTGTCACAGACCTTAAAGTAGACAGGAATCATATCCGAGCCGTCGGCAACAGGGACAATGCCATCCGTCTTAATGTCCACAACCAGACGATCGGCTTTTCCCGGAGTGCTCACACTGTGGGTTGCCACAATCTTTCCGTCAACCAGCGCTTCCGCCTTTAACGTTCCGGTTTCATATTCCCCGGCATTAAAGACGAACACCGGACTGCCGCCTTTCTCGACAATCGAACGAAACAGAGGTGTTCGTTCTTCCCGTGTCTGAGTTCCGATCAACTTCTCATTACGATAAAGACGGACTTCGTCGCAGTTGGAAAAAACCGTTATATCTGTTGTAGACGAGGCGAAATCTCCCGAAGCATTATAGGAAGCGATAAAGACCATCGGCCCTTCATACAATCCGGGTTGTGAAACTGCTTTGTCCCTCATACTCTGCAACATGAAGTAGCTGAATTTCGGATACCGGTTGATATCCACCACACCGCTATACATCGTTTCATCCTGGCTGCCCCGTGCATAGTCATTGTAGCTCCAAACGAAATGTCCACCCATATGTGGATTGGCATCCAGCATGCACCAGTCAAAATAGCCTTTACCATTCAACTGCTCGATACGGCTGCGGCACTGGCGCATCTGTTCTTCCTCGCTTTCTTTCAAGCTGACACGTGGCTTTTCGCCCACGCCATCTCCCCATTCGCGGGTAAACAACGGCTTGACGACTATAAAATCTTCCGGATAATTACTCATCACATCCCCGTCTTTCGGGAATTTGGAAACCTGTTTATAAAAGACATCATAATAGGGCTCCATTTCCGCATGCCCGAAGTAATCACCTGCCGTGTACATCTGATCGCCCGGATATTCGGCATGAGACAGTTCGAAAATCTCTTTTGCCAAAGAGACCGGATAACGGGATTCGTTCAAAGCCGTTTCCCAAAGGACGACAGAAGGATGATTCCGGTCACGGCGGATCATCTGGCGTCCGATTTCATACAAACGTTCAATAAAGATTGAATCCGGATTATAGAACTGCCATCCGGGAATACACTCCACCACTAACAGCCCATACCGGTCACACGCCTCCAAGAAAGCCGGGTCATTCGGATAATGGGCGGCGCGAACCGCATTATAACCACCCCGTTTCAGGTCGATCACATCCCGTACCTGCATCGAGTTGGAAGCCGCATCCCCAACATTGGCAAAAGCCTGGTGACGGTTGGCTCCGCGCATATACAGTTTTTCACCATTGATAAAGAATCCTTCCTCGGCCGTGTACCGGATCGTACGAATACCGATTTTCCGGGTGGTTTCGTCGAGCACTTTATCTTCCGATAATAATTGCGTACGCAAAGTATAGAGATTAGGCGTATAAGGATGCCATAAAGCAGGCTGGTTAACAAAGAGGTCCTGCTCCACCGTTCTGTCCGATTGCTTGTGCAAGGTGATCGGTGTTTCAGCCTCAGCAATAACGTGGCCAGCCGAATCGACCAGTTGCGAGAAAACAGACAATGTCTGATCTTTATCCGTCAAATTCCGGACATGAGTCGCAAGATGTGCCCTCGCCTTGTCTTTCGTTACTTCGGGAAACGTCACAAACTGACCTCCACCGGCAACAAGATCTTCCTCTAACGGGTCGGTGATATATACTTTGTCCGTAATCACCATCCGGACATCCCGATAAATCCCGCTATAATAATAGAAGTCCATCTTGTCTTGTGGCTTTCCCGGAGGTGTCAGCGGGTCCGGCTCGGCAGAGACCCGGACAGCCAGCACATTATTGCCGTTCCAATCGATACGGTTCGTAAGGTCTGCGACAAATCCCATATAACCACCATGATGCTCCGTCACTTTTTGGCCGTTCAGATAAACATCGCAATTCGTCATCACTCCTTCAAAAGAGACGACAATCCGTTTATCCTTATACTTCGTAGGCAGTTTGAAATAACGGCGATACCAACCGATCCCGTCATAAATGGAGTTCCCGCCGCAATGTTTCATTTCCAGTTGCATGATATGGGGTAGTGCGACAGGTATCCATCCTGAATCATCCAGATCCGTCCGGCTCCCTTCCACCACATCCCCCCGATAAAAAGCCCAGTCGGTATTCATGTCCAGGACTTCCCGGCCGGAAGAGGAGATACTGCAACTTTGTCCGAATGCAGCACAAATGAACAACAAGATAAAAGAGAAAATTCGATAATGCTTCATGCTATGTTAGTGTTTTTCTGTACAAAGGAAAGGGATATATTGGAAATGATCCAATATATCCCTCTTAAAACATGATAAATATATCAGTTCTTATTAATAACCGTCATTCTGTTTCAATAGCTTGTTTTTATCAAGTGCATCCTGCTTGATCGGTAAATACCGGTTATGAGGAGCGAACGAACGGTTTTCAACTAATTCGACACCACTTATGACTGCACGTTTGTACGGATCTTTTTCATCATAATTGATCGTTCCGGTGAAGCTTTCCAAAGGAGCATTCAATACCGTTTCAGCAACCATCTTGCCACTTGCATCTTTCCAACGAAGAATATCGGCACGACGAAGGCCTTCACCAGCTAACTCGATAGAACGTTCGCGACGAATCAATTCACGCAATGTTTCTTTAGTACCATATTTACTCTGATCTACTTTCGGCATACCTACACGCGTACGAATCTGATCCAACATATCGTATATTTCAGCAGACGGGCCGTTCAATTCGTTCTCAGCTTCCACATATGTCAATAATACTTCTGCATACCGGAAAATGATCGTCTGCGCATTCGAAGACCAAACATCTCCATATTGAGACATCGGAGCCAAATATTTAGCCCAAGTCAAACCCGTCTTCGAAGAGTTGTTGGCCGTACCCGGATGATCCGGATTCGTTTTACCATTCACCTCCTTATCCAATGTGTTAATGATCGTTTCTTCTCCCTTATAATTAACCCAATCCATACCCGGATAAAGAACCGTCATTGCCATACGCGGGTCACGATTTGCAAAAGGATGAACAGGATCGTAACCACTACCAGCCTCTTCTTTTGTCAAACCATTACTCATTTCATACGCATCAATCAGATTTTTGGATGGAACCATAGAAGACCAACCTGCATCCGAATTGTTATACATCGTGGCGATCATCCAATTTGAATACAGATTTTCATCATGTTGCACAGCAGCTATGATTTCTTTCGAATTCTGTCCGCTCACCATAAATATATTTTCAAAGCTCGGATCCAGTTCATACTGTCCTAAATCCATAATAGCTTTTGCAGCCTCTTTCGCACGCTGATAGTCGGCATAATAAAGGGCTGAACGCATCTTGATAGCCAAAGCCGTACCTTTGGCAATATAACCACTTGCGGCAGGAGCATCATCTAACATCGGGATAGCAGCATCCAACTCGTCGTAGATATACTTTTTCACCTCTTCTTCCGTATTGCGGGGAACTTGTGCTTCTTCAGCTGTTTCATAAGAATCGATAATAGGTACACCGCCATACTGCCAGTTCATATTGAAATAAGTATAAGCCCGGATCGTTTTCACCTGACCAATCATATTGTCTTTCTTCTTTGCATCCGCAAATTCAATATTTTGGATATTGGTCAAGAAATCGTTACAACGACGGATCATTCCAAATTTATAATAATCTGCAACTGCGTTGCTGGCAGTCATACTACCATTTCCGATATTCCGATAATTTTCATGGACATGGAAATTGAAACCGAAATCGGAAGCACAATCCCAATACAGAATACCCGTTTCATCAGCCCAACCGTCATAACAACCAATCAAAAACTTTTCAGCATCCTTTTCTGTTTGCCAAGTTGTGCTGGGAGACAGTGCGTCATGGGGAATCGTATCCAAAAAGTCCGAACAGGAAGTCCCGACCAATGCCATCCCGGCCAGCATATATACTAATACACGTTTCATATTTTATTCTTTAATTTTAATCTTAAACAATCGTTCTTATCAGAATGTCACATTCACACCAAAAGCATGTGTCTGAGTTAACGGGAAACTGGAACCGCGTTCATCTCCGATTTCAGGATCCACATTGACAAGCATATTATGGATAGTAAACAGGTTTTCTACAGAGTAGTAGAAACGTACGTTTTCAATTCCAACCGATTTGATCACATTCTTCGGAAGTGTATAACCGAATTGCAGGTTCTTCATACGCAAATAGCTGGAATTCTGCAACCAGAATGTAGACACGACATTAGATGACAGACTCGGAGATGTTACATCATAAGCCACACGTGGCATCGTTGCATCTTTGTTTTCCGGTGTCCAAGCATCCAACCATACAGTTGCCGGATGTGAGTCATCGCCACCGAAATAGCCTGTTACTTCCTGGTTGATCAAACGATGCACGCCAGCCGCGCCCGTAAACAACATGGATAAGTCGAAGCCTTTATAAGCAGCATTCAGATTCAAACCAAACGTAAATTTAGGATCTGAAGAACCTGCAAGGACGCGGTCATCAGCCGTCATTTTACCATCACCGTTTGCATCCTGATAGATCAGATCACCCCCCTTGAACTTTTTAGTTCCAAACGGATAACCTGCCTGTGTGGAATATTTATCCATCCAAGCCTGAGCTGCTTCATCCGATTCAAAGAAACCATCTGCTTTATAAACACGATATGTGTTCAGCGCTTCACCAATCTTACGAACCTTATTGCCATTGTTCGGATCAGCCGTTACACCTCCGGCATCCGGACTCAAACCTAAATCCAATAATTCGTTTTTGTTGTACGAGAAGTTTCCGGTTGCACCAAACGACCAATCACCCCATTTGTTGTTGTAGCTCAGAATCACTTCAACACCTCGATTGGACATTTCACCTACATTATCTTTATAAGCATCCAAACCAAATTCTGCCGGAACCGGAACATCCATGATAATACCTGTTGTCCTACGGTCATAGTAGTCAAATGTCACATTGATCTTGTTATTGACTGTCGCATCAAAACCAAGTCCCCATGTACGAGATTTTTCCCAAGAGATAGAAGACAGCTTATATGCTTTCTGATAATACCCCGACTGCAAAGCACCTCCTAACGGATAACTTGCATCTAGATTATAGGTATTCATCCAAGGATAATAATCAGTCAATGCATCTTGATTACCCAGTAACCCCCATGATCCGCGAATCTTCAAGTTGTTCAACCAATCTTTCGTATTTTCCATGAAACCTTCTTCACTAATACGCCATGCAGCAGAGAAAGAAGGGAAATATCCCCAACGATTACCATCAGCAAAACGGGAAGAAGCATCAGAACGGATATTACCTTCCAACAAATATTTGCCGGCATAATCATAGTTAATACGTCCGAACCAAGAAATCATCGCCAACTCACGTGTATAGCCATTGTTCTTCTGAGTAGCAGCATCTCCAGCCGCGATATCGGTCAGATCATTAGTCGGGAAATTCTTACGGAACTGCTGGTTATAGGTGTAGTCATACTTTTCCGTATGCCAACCTGCCATTGCTTTCAAACCGTGTTCACCGAATTGTCTGTCAAAATTCAACAATGCATCAAAGTTTGCACGATGCCAACCGGTAAAACGTTCTTCCAAACGATTCGGTTCTGTTTCCTTATTCGGATTGTACTGAATATATTTTTGAAATGCACGATAGTGTTGTTGATTGTTAACATAAGAACCCGTCACTGTTGCAACTAAACCGTCGATGATTTTATAATCGGCAGACAGGGTACCAGAGAAATTCTGATTTTTACGGTCAACAGTTTGGTTAACATCCAACCACGCAAGTGGGTTACCATCTCCAATAGTACCATAAGTACCGTCTTCAGCACGACCTACAATCCACGGAGCAATACGGTTCAACTGACGGATAATCTGATCAGAGCTGGCAGCACTATTCGGATCACCAGTTTCACTTATGCCAGATGCATAAGAAGAAATTGGGTCGGAATAGTCATTCTTGATATATGCCAAATTCAAACGAACCGTCAATCTGGAATTCAGCTTCAGATCCAAATTTGTACGAGCATTAAATTGCTGTCTGTCCGCATTCGGTAAAATACCGGTCTGTCCCAAATAGCCGACAGATCCCATATACTTCGCATTTTCCGTACCACCGCTCACACTTACATTATGAGAATGCTGTACACCGGTTCTATAGGCTTCATCATACCAATCCGTGTTAGGAGAAGTACCATTTCTGAAATTCTCAATATCAGTTTCATTGAAACGGGGATTCAAGCCTTCATCGATCATAGACTGGCTATACAAGCGCGCATAGTCATAAGAGCTGATACGGTCAATCATTTCCGTCGGTTTCTGGAAACCTACATATCCATTATAAGAGATACGTGGTTTACCTGTCTTACCACGTTTTGTCGTAATCAAGATTACACCATTTGACGCCTTCGAACCATAGATCGCAGCAGAAGCAGCATCTTTCAATACGGAAATACTTTCGATATCGTTCGGATCGACCGAGTTCATCGTTCCGGTTTCGATACCATCCACCAAAATATAAGGATCAGCCGTGTTTAATGTACCAACACCACGCACGCGAATCGTACCACCATCCTGTCCGGGACGGCCACCGCCGGAAGTAACCTGAACACCCGGCATAGTACCTTGCAATGCGGTAGAAACGTTCTGAACCGGGCGATTTTCTAACGCTTTGCTGTCAATCTGTGCAACAGCCCCGGTCATGTTCACTTTCTTTTGTGTACCGTAACCGACAACTACGACTTCTTCCAGTTTCTGAGTATCTTCCATCAGATTCACAGTCAAAGTCGCTTGTCCGGTGTACTTGATTTCCTGTGTTACATAACCGATAAAAGAGATTTGAAGAACATCACCGCTATTCACTTCCAAAACAAAGTTACCGTCCATGTCAGTAACCGTACCGTTCGTCGTACCTTTTACGACAACTGAAGCACCTGCTACGGGGCCCAGTACATCATTAACTGTTCCTTTCAAACTTTTCTGTTGCTGAGAAATACCAACTTTAGGAGTTGCTGTCTCATTAGCTGCGAACACTGTTCCTGAGGAACATAAAGCAGCAGACAACAGCAAAAAGCTGACTGGTCTTGCAATTTTCAACATACTAATTGTTTTTTGTTTAATAATAATAGTCACTATATGAATAAGATCCAAGGAGGTGATAACCACCTTACTTATAGATTCTTTACATTCATGGTATGATTCCTAACATCTGTCATACATTTGCCATGCAAATGAGAACATAGTTCTTGTAGGACTACGTCCTTTGACGGGGCAAATGTAATACATTTATTTATTATCTTGCATGTTTTTTTAGAAAAAATTAGCAAGAATACTATTGAATGTATTTTAATACCGTTTTTATACATTGAAACATTTCGTAATCCTAATAAAGGTAAAAATATTACTAATACAAATGATATTAATCGTTATTTTCTTTTACGACCTCTATTCTTTACCCTAAATCCTTTGAAAATTCGACAATATGGTTGTATTGTGCAAGATGCATGAATCCATAGTTTGTTTCATATATATCCCGAAGCTCTCAGGAATTTCAACCAAGTACACATCTTAAAATGTTAATTAACAATTAAGCGTT
>OGUM01002068.1_pt1 | contig 12594 bp, 10 predicted proteins | sample 1553631 | NCBI WGS metagenome assembly OGUM01 (sample SAMEA2580228, study PRJEB22360) | human gut metagenome | biome: human gut; feature: human-associated habitat; material: faeces | place: Denmark | collected 2008/2010 | reverse complement strand
AACACCGGCGGTAATCACCCGACACAGGAAGTGATTGACCGCTTCCCTACTATAGACGGAGGAACTTACACCTATGCCGATTGGGAAAAGGAAGGCAAAGATATCTTCGCCTTGTGGGAAAATCGGGACAAACGTTTTTATGCGACAATCGTCTATCAGGGGGTGACATATTTCAATACCGTAATGGAACTGAACGAAAATGCGCAAAACGACTATGCCTACGGCAAAAACGTCGGATCGAAAACCGGCTATTATTCCCGTAAAGCCATTGACGAAAGCCTTTCAGTGACAGACTGCCAAAAATCTGGAACCGACTATATTGACATTCGCCTGGCCGAAGTAATGCTGAACTATGCCGAAGCTGCCGTCGAGGTCGGAAAGACAAACGAAGCATTCGATATGTTGAAACAGATCCGCAAGCGTGCAGGCATCAATGAAACTAGTTCCAATCCGGAAATGAAAGGCAAAGTTTACGGATTGAACCCAAACATGAACCAGACGGAAATGCGTGAAGCAGTTCGCGAAGAACGTTTTATCGAATTGTTGTTCGAACAAAAACGTTTATGGGATATGCGCCGCTGGATGATCTACGACAATTTGATGAACGGGCAAGGCAAACGCCATGCCTTAGTGATGAACAAGCAGGCCGATAATACATACACGACCTATCTGTTCGACCGTGATAACACGCCGATGATCACCAACCAGAACATCTACTTCCTGCCGATGAAACGCAGCGAGATGAGTAACAATCCGAACCTGGAACAGACGAAAGGCTGGGAAAACGGGACGTTCGACCCGCAAGCTGGACTCTGATCCCTCCTACATTTAATAACGAAAGCCCTCCCCGCTCCGGAAGGGCTTTTGTTATTAAACTCTGCTTCCATCGGATTCCCGATATGGCAGGAAACAATGTCAGAACTGGAAGTAGATAAATGGTTGCACCCCGGCACTCTTGAACTGCACGACAACAAAGATCGCAATCGCCAGCATCACCGCCTGAACAAGCAAAGGAGAACGGGTAACGACTGCCTGCAAACCGTTTTCCGCCGATTTCGGCATGAAATGCAGGATATAACCCACCACCATCAAGACGAACACTCCTTTATAGCCCACCACAAACTGCATAAAGACCTCCGGATGGAAATTCGTGAAAATCTGCGTCAGCACCTCGCCAACCGTTTGCATCGAGTCAGCCCGGAACAGAATCCAGCCAAAGCACACCAGATGGAAAGTGATCAGAACACCTATCACTCTTCTCCAGGGTTTCATTTCTGATCCTAATGGTTTGAAACTGCTGAAATGGTTCATCACGAACTTATGGACGGCCAGTGCAACTCCATGCAGGGCGCCCCAAAGGATAAAACTCACGGAGGCTCCGTGCCATAAACCGCCCAACAACATCGTTATCAGCAGGTTGATGTATGTCCGTATTTTCCCTTTCCGATTACCTCCGAGTGAAATATACAAATAGTCTTTCAACCAAGAAGAGAGCGAGATATGCCAACGTCGCCAGAATTCCGTAATGGTCGCCGACTGGTAAGGCGAATCGAAATTCACGTTAAAACGGAAACCTAACAACAATGCAATCCCGATCGCCATATCCGAATAGCCGGAAAAATCGCAATAGATCTGCAAGGCATAACCATACACACCCAACAGATTTTCCACCCCTGTATAGAGCAAAGGAGCATCGAATATGCGGTCGACGAAGTTCAAGCTGATATAGTCGGATATGACGGTTTTCTTAAAGAGCCCACATAAGACGAGAAAAAGCCCCTCTCCGAACTCCGCCCGCGTAACAACCGGAGTCTTATAAATCTGAGGAATAAAATCGCGTGCCCGAACGATTGGACCGGCCACCAGCTGCGGGAAGAAGGAGACATAGAAAACATAGTCGATCCAACGCCGGAGGGGGGCTATCCTACCCCGGTACACATCAATCACGTAGCTGATGGTCTGGAAGGTAAAGAAGGAAATGCCGACCGGCAGAAATATATCCAACGGCTGATAGGTAATGTTCTGCAACGAGGTATTCCCTAACTGATACCCCAACTCATGAGCAACGGCAGCCATGATCTCCCGTAGGAAATTGAAGTATTTGAAATATCCCAACAGCCCTAAGTCAACGCACAGGCTCAGGACAACCCATGCTTTGCGTCCCCACTTGGAAGCAGTCTTAGTCATACACTGCGCAATGCAAAAATCGGATGTTGCGACAAACAGCAGGAGAAAGAAAAACAATCCGCTGCTCTTATAATAGAAATAGATGGAAAACAACGTAACATAAATGATACGCGTCAGCAAATGCTTCCTGAGCGACATATAAATAATCAGGAAACCGATAAAAAGGAAGAAAAACAATCCGCTGCTGAAAAGTATCGGAGCATTGTGATGGTAGGTCAATATATCGCCAAGTTTGTCGAATGAGAGCTGAGACCAATATTCTCCCATTTTATTTATAAAATCATTCATCATCTTTTCTGATTTTCAACATTTGATTATAAGATTGCATTAGGGCACGATATAACAAGGTCCCTTGCTCACGATAGCCATCCTTTGTGAAATGAATACGGTCACGGCCCATCAGTTTTTCCTTGCGCCATTTGGTGCAGGAGCTTTTCCCTCCCGTAGCGGCAAAGAGATCCCAGCAAGCTACGCCCTCTTCATGTGCCGCCTTTACAATCGCCTTTGCAGCAAGTTGGGTATTCGAGTTACGGACATACGTCCGTTTTTTATTGACATAAGTCCGCTTGTAGCATTCCGGCGGAGTGGTGAGCAGAATAGCCGTTTCAGGCATCTGTTTCTTGACGAGGGAAACGAACGCACGTATCTGTCCGCCAAATTCTTCCGAACGGAAGCGACGGCCGAAGGTTTCGTTCGTACCCAACGAAATAATCAGCAAAGAAGGTTTCAACAGGGCCAACTGACGAACGTATGCTTCGTCTGTGTAATTGACATACATCGCCCCGTTCACGCCGACCGAATGGTAGAGGACACCCGGATAACCGTTCGTCAGGCTGAAACCATAATAAACATTTTTGAAATTGGAGGCCGGAAGCAGCTTATCCGTGCCTTGTTTCCGCCGGGTACTGTGCAGCTGCAACGTATCTACCGGATGAGAAATACGGAAGGTATCGGCCAAAACACCTGCGACAGCCGGAACCGTAGCCAAGGATGTCTGTATGGAATCTTTGAACGAACCGGCCGGCAACATAGGCATGGCTTTTTCTCCCCGGTAAAGGATCGCCTGGTTGAAGGAATAGCCTGCCCCGTTGTTAGGTGCTATCCGAACGTCCAAATTGATGGAAGGAGAAACGGACTGGATACCGATTCCACCGATTCCAACAGGACATTTCTTATTGGCTTGGATACAGCGTCCCGTCACCCATTCGCGGACGGAAGAAGAGATGAAATAATCGTCCGGTTCATTCGTCTTGCTCAACTTGAAAGGGGCAATCCATCCACGTCCGGCATTCCCGAACTGCGCCTGCAAAAGACGCATCACTTTACCGGAATAATAACCGGCCTGTATGTGAGAATCGCCTAAATGGACGATTGTCAATACGGTATCCTTCCCCGCTCCGAGCGAATCCAGTTCGTCAAAGAAGGATTGCAGCGAAGAGGGCGACTGGATCGAATCGACCTCCTTCCCGATCGAATAAATACGGGAAGGGAGCGGGATCGTATCAATACTCCCCTGTTCCCACGCTTGACACGGGATCGCCAATTTTCCTTTCACTCCGGCAGAACTGGCGGCCATCAAAACCAGGCAAGCCGATAGACTAATGAGCCACTTTGTCTGCTTCATCATAAAACTCCTTTTCTAATAATATTGCCTTCAACAAGGCAGAAGCTATCTCTTTTCCTCCCCTGAAACTCAAATGGGTATAGTCTTTGCTAGCCCAATTGTTCTCCACGAAACGGATCATGCTGTTCTCTCCTCCCATCGCCCCAAAGACATTCCAGAAAGCGACCCCCGAACGGCGAGCCGCCTGCCGCTGTGCGTGCAGCAAGGCTAATACGGCAGGCATCGTTTCGAAGGTTCCGTCCACTTGTCGGCTCCTGTCCGAAACCCCCAGCATCAGGATATCGGCATCCGGAAAACAAACGCGTACGTGGCGTACGGCTTCTTCCATCCGCTTGGCGTACCAGCCATACTGGAGAACGCTGTCGCTGACGATATTCAACCCGTACTGCAAAACGACCAGATCATAGGGACGTATCTCGTTCAACTCTCGGCAACGGGTGCTGTCCAATCTCGAAAGAATCATCCCCGAATTGCCACGCAACGAATAATTGTCCACGATCACCCCAGAATTATCTTCGAGTGCAACCCCGAGAGCACGGAAACCGGCCGTATCGGCAAAGCTGAAGGAGGCTTCCGTAAAGGTTCCTGTTTGTTCGTATTGCGTGATGGCGGTTGTCGGTTCCAAGGTCTCGCAGATCGTGTCCTGCGTGCCGTTGCAAACCAAAGTCATCTGTGTACGGATATTCTTTTCATACAAGAATTTAAGGGAAGAAACCGTTTTCAACTCCGGATAACGGTCTGTCGTCTTGATCGAGATAGATGGCTTCTCCCCTTTCGGTTCGAACGTCATTCCGGAAAGCGTATACCCATGTTCATGGTCGGTCAGCATCGACCAGGTATGCCATCCTTCCGAGCGCTGTTCGATAGTCGGACGGAACTGGGCGGCTACCGACGTAACCGGAACGAAACCGACTCCGCGTCCTCCGAACCGCTCCTGCATACCCGAACGGAAATCAGCCACCACAATGTCACCTTCGATAAACGAATCACCCAAAAAGGCGACACGCACCGGGCGGTTCGCCTGCCTGCTATTTCTTAAAGCGGCAAAAAAACGTTTCAAACCGATATGGCCGACAGAGTAATCCTCGATACGCGTTCCCAACGAATCGGCTCCCTTGTCCGCATACATAACCTTGTAAAGCGAATCGCGTAATGCGAGGGCGACGGAATCGATACCTGTCGTTTTCAGGATCGAATCACGCACGGCGGCCGAATCTATCCGGACCGTATCCGGTTGTTCCAATTGCATACGCAAGGAATCCATAGACAGGGATTCTGGTTTTATCCTGAGATCGGAAAGTAAATCAACTTTTTTTATTTTCATCCCGAACAGCTGGTCCGGTAAGTAATAAAGTCCCAAGCAGATACCAAACGCAAGAAGTAGCAGGAGCAAAAGCCTACCAAAATTATTATCTTTATTCATCTAAGTCCTCTCTTTCGAAGTTACAAAGATAAGTACAAATACAATTTATTACAAACTCGACCGTTTCATAATTATATATTTTGATACACACCATCAACAAACTACAAATATGGAAACTCCGAAAAACAGAAACTGGAAAGTACTGAAAAGTGAATACCTATCCAGCCAACCTTGGTTCACCGTGCGCAGGGAGGAAGTGGAATTGCCGAACGGAAACAGGATTCCTGAATATTATATATTCGAATATCCAGAATGGATCAATGTGATCGCAATCACCAAAGAGCAGAAATTCGTATTTGTAAGCCAATACCGTCATGGACTGGGTATCACGGCTCACGAACTTTGCGCCGGTGTCTGCGAAAAGGAAGACGCTTCCCCACTCGTCTCCGCCCAACGGGAATTGCTCGAAGAGACCGGCTACGGCAACGGAAATTGGAGCGAACTGATGGTAATAGGCGTCAATCCGAGCACCCACACCAACCTGACTTATTGCTATCTTGCCACAGATGTAGAGTCAGTCATGGCACAACATCTGGAAGACACGGAAGACCTCAGCGTCCACCTTCTGACTCTCGACGAAGTAAAAGAATTGTTGCTAAACGACCAGATCAAACAAGCGCTCCATGCCGCCCCACTTTGGAAATACATGGCGATGAATCATTTGATCTGAGATATTTCCTGAACTCAGGCGAACAAAAGCAGACAAACCATAAAAATAAAGCTTCATGCCTTTGCCACAATAATTCCATCGGCATGGCACGACCGTTTCACCAGTATGGCACAACTGTTTCATCAGCATGGCACAACCGTTTCATCGACATGGCACAAACTCTTCCTGCCTATGATACTACTAGGACATGCTGCTCCGCCTGATAATAACCGTATATTTTGCATAATCCCGAAAAAGCGTTATTTTTGTTCGCATTAGCAACATGTCTCCAATGAAGTTTAAACTTAATATCATATTCGCGTTATTTTTTACCATATTTTGCGTCAACCGTTTACAGGCCCAGGAAAAAGCCTTTCCCAAGAAAGGAGAAGGCATCACCCTGTTCCTCAAACGCCATAACCGTACAGGTATTTCATATCAGAAACAGTTCATCGAGCTGAACAAAAACAAGTTAGGCAAGGGGAATACCCTTAGGATAGGAGTCAAATATACGCTTCCCCCCTTACAGGGAAAAGAAGCTGTTGCATCCGCCATCAAACGAGCGAACTATGAACCGTTGTTCGGCAAAGAACTGGCCTCCTATAAGGTAACATCGTCCGAACTAAAAGGAGCCTGTTTCTATCTGGTCAGCGGACACGGAGGCCCTGATCCAGGAGCAATCGGACGGATTGGCAAAATCGAGTTGCACGAAGACGAATATGCCTACGACATCGTACTCCGTCTGGCACGCAACCTGATGACAAAAGGAGCCAAAGTCCACATTATCATTCAAGATGCCAAAGACGGGATACGGGATGACAAATACCTGAAGAACAGTAAACGGGAAACTTGTATGGGTAGCCCTATTCCTTTTAACCAGGTCCGTCGCCTGAAACAACGAAGTGACAAGATAAACACCCTGTTCAAGCAGGATAAATACGCCTACAAACGAGCTATCTTCGTGCATGTGGACAGCCGGAACAAGGGACACCAGACCGATGTTTTTTTCTACCACCAGAATAAAAACTCCGAAAGCAAGCATCTGGCGAAAACCATGCGGACAACTTTCACCCATAAATATAAGAAGCACCAGCCGGGACGAGGATTTACCGGAACAGTGGACGGACGGAACTTATACGTGTTGAGGCATACGACACCGGCCTCCGTTTTCGTCGAGTTAGGTAATATCCAAAACAGTTTCGACCAGCAGCGAATCATCCTGAGCGACAACCGTCAGGCACTCGCGAATTGGCTTTGCGAAGGATTTGTCACCGATTACAACCGCTACAAGAAAAAAACACGGTAAAAAAACAACATTCATCCGTTAAAAAGATTACTTTTGCATATGAAACTAAATAAAACATCGTTTTAAGCATACCATGAGTAATCCATATATATCCCCGTTCGCGAAACCCGTATATGTAATGTTGAAGCCTGTCGGTTCAGTTTGCAACCTGGCGTGCGAATACTGTTATTATCTGGAGAAAGGGAAACTTTATCCAGAGGTGAAAAATCATATCATGAGCGAACAGTTACTGGAAAAATTCATCAAGGAATATCTGGAATGTCAGACGATGCCGCAGGTTCTCTTTACCTGGCACGGTGGTGAAACGCTGATGCGTCCGATCAGTTTCTATCGGAAAGCACTGGAATTGCAACGCAAGTACGGCCACAGACGCCAGATAGACAACTGTATCCAGACAAACGGGACACTGCTGAACGACGACTGGTGTCGTTTCTTCAAAGAAAACAACTTCCTCGTGGGAGTTTCGATAGACGGCCCGCAGGAGTTTCATGACGAATATCGTCGCAACAAGCAGGGACTCCCCTCCTTCTATAAAGTGATGAAGGGAATCGAACTGCTGAAAAAGCATGGCGTGGAATACAACGCAATGGCAGTCGTCAATGACTACAACGTAGATTATCCGCTGGAATTCTATCACTTTTTCAAGGAAATAGATTGCCACTATATCCAATTCACCCCGATTGTAGAACGCCTCGGATTCCATCAGGACGGAACGTTGCTCACCTCGCCGGAACAGCAGGATGCCAACATCAAACTAGCCCCTTTCACGGTCGACGCCGGAAAATGGGGAGATTTCCTCTGTGCGGTCTTCGACGAATGGCTGAAAGAGGATGTCGGTAATTATTATATCCAGCTTTTCGACTCCACACTGGCAAACTGGGTAGGCGAACAACCGGGCGTCTGTACGCTGGCACGCACTTGCGGACATGCCGGTGTGATGGAGTTCAATGGCGACGTATATGCCTGCGACCACTTTGTATTCCCGGAATATAAGTTAGGTAACATCCATACCCAGACGCTTACCGAGATGATGTACAGCCAACGCCAACTGAAGTTCGGAGCAGACAAATATGAAACACTCCCTACCCAATGCAAGGAGTGTGACTACCTGTTTGCCTGCAACGGCGAATGTCCCAAGAACCGTTTTCTCCATACGGCAAACGGCGAACCCGGATTGAACTATCTATGTAGAGGTTACAAGAAATTTTTTAAGCACGTGGCTCCTTACATGGATTTCATGAAAAAAGAATTGTTGGCCGAACGCCCGCCAGCCAACGTCATGCAATGGGCAAAAGAGAATAAACTATAATCGAACATATGAAAATCAACAGACGTGATTTTATCAAAACAGGAGGTATGGTTATGCTTGGATCATTAGCAGTTCCCTCATTCCTGGGAAGTTGTACCGGAAACAAGGTAGATCAGGCTACCGGTATCTCATTCGCTCAGAACCATTTTGGTGTCAGTGAAAACGACATGAAGAAAGTGTTGGCAGCAGCACTTGAGAAAGGAGGCGACTATGCAGATCTTTTCTTTGAACATTCCTACCGGAACAATATCGGATTGCAAGACGGAGCCGTAAACCGTGCTTCGTCCAATATCGATTTCGGTATGGGAGTACGTGTATTGGCCGGTGATCAGACCGGTTATGCGTATGTGGAAAACGTGACTCTCGACGAGATGCTGAAAGCTGCCCGCACGGCAGCCCGTATCGCAACCGGCTCGGCAGGAAAAGCTCCGGTTGCCCTGACGGAGGAACCGATCCCGAATAATTATTACGGTGTACAAACTCCTTGGGACGAGCTCGCCGTAAATGCAAAGACCCCGTATCTTCAGAAACTGAACGATCAGATTTTTGCGCTTGACAAACGGGTGCACAAAGTGATGGCTTCGTTGGGAGACACGACTTCACACATCTTGTTCTGCAACTCCGAAGGACAGATGTACTACGACTATCGTCCGATGGTGACGCTGGGGGCAGTCTGTATCATGGAGGACAACGGGAAGATCGAAAATTCATATGCATCCCGCGCTTTCCGCATGGGAGCCGAATTCCTGACAGATGATATCATTGCCGAAGTAGCAAAGGAGGCAGTAGAGAAAACCTCCATCCTATTCCAAGCTATCAAGCCTAAAGGAGGCGAAATGCCGGTCGTAATGGGTGCAGGAGGTTCCGGCATCTTGTTGCACGAAGCAATCGGCCATGCTTTCGAAGCTGACTTCAATCGCAAGAATACATCGATCTTCTCCGACCAGCTGAACAAAAAGGTTTGTAACGAGCATATCAATGTGGTGGACGACGGTACGATTCCTTTCAACCGCGGTTCTGTCAATATCGATGACGAAGGTATCGCCGGGCAAAAGACTTATATCGTGAAAGAAGGCATTCTGACCAGCTACCTGCACGACCGTATCAGTGCCAAACATTACGGTATACCTTCAACAGGGAACGGTCGCCGTGAATCATTCCGCCAGATGCCGATCCCGCGTATGCGCGCTACCTATATGGAAGCCGGAAACGTGACGGAAGAAGAAATGATCTCGACGGTGAAGAAAGGTATCTATGCCTCTAGCTTCACCAACGGGCAAGTACAGATCGGTGCGGGCGACTTCACCTTCTTCGTGAAAGACGGTTATCTAATCGAAAATGGTAAACTGACACAGCCGATCAAAGATATCAATATCATCGGTAACGGTCCACGTGCATTGGCCGATATCACGATGGTCGGAAACAATTACAAGATGGATAACGGCACCTGGACATGCGGCAAGGACGGACAATCCTGTCCGGTAACCTGCGGTATGCCGTCAGCCTTAGTTAGTAAACTTACTGTAGGAGGAGAAAATTAAAAAGATTTATGATTTATGATTTATGCGTTGTCTACACACCCATAAATCATAAATCCAAAGTCATAAATCATAAATCTAAAATCATAAATCATTAGACATGATAACGAACGAAAATAAAAAACTGGCTCAGTGGGCCATGGAATTTGCCCTGAAAAACGGTTGCCAGGCCTCACGTGTAAGTATCTATAATGGATCGAGCAGTTCCTTCGAAATACGTGATATGAAAATGGACCGCTTGCAACAGGCATCGGAAAACAGTTTGGTGATCCATCTGTTTGTGGACGGACGTTTCGGTTCCTTCTCTACAAACCGTCTGGATAAAAAGGAACTGGAAAGTTTTATCCGTAACGGTATCGCTTCCACTCGCTTCCTGGCGGAAGACAAGGCGCGTACGTTACCCGACTCTTCTCTTTATTATAAAGGAGGCGGCGCCGACTTGCAACTGATCGATCCGAAGTTCGACTCAATCCAGCCGGACGACAAAGTGACGCTGGCCATGAACGTCTGCAACGAAATGATGGGAAAAGACCCCCGTATTATCTCGGTCAATTCATCCTACAGCGATGAAAAGGATTTCAAATATATGGTTGCCAGCAACGGCTTCGAAGGGGAAGCATCCGGTTCTTCTTTCAGCCTAGTTGCCAGCGTAAGCATCAAAGGTGAAGGGGATGCTCGCCCGGAATCCTATTGGTTCGATTCTTCACTTTACTATGATAAGTTAATTAAAGAAGGTCTGGGAACAAAGGCCCTGGAACGTGTAATGCGTAAACTGGGACAGAAAAAGGTCGCTTCCGGCAAGTATCAGATGGTTGTGGACAATATGAATTCCTCCCGTTTGCTTTCTCCGGTAATCGATGCATTATATGGTTCTTCCATCCAGCAGAAAAACTCTTTTTTGTTGGATAAAATCGACCAGAAAGTATTGGGTGACAAACTAACGGTTATCGATGAACCCCACATGGTGGGTACATCCGGTGCCCGATATTTCGATGGTGAAGGTGTAGCGACAAAACGTATGCCTGTGTTTGAAAACGGTATCCTGAAAACCTATTATATCGATACCTATTCAGCCAACAAGATGGAAGTGAAGCCGACTATTGCCTCCCCCTCCATCCTGACTATGCAGATGGGCGACAAAGATACGGATAGCCTTATCGCTTCAGTAGATAAAGGTATTCTCGTTACAGGTTTCAACGGAGGTAACTGCAACAGCACAACCGGCGATTTCTCGTATGGCGTGGAAGGCTTCCTTATCGAAAAAGGTAAATTGACCCAGCCGATTTCAGAAATGAATGCAACCGGAAACATGATTGCTTTATGGAATAATCTGACAGAAGCAGGAAACGACCCTCGCCTGTTCTCCAGCTGGCGTATTCCGTCATTACTTTTCGATGGCGTTGATTTCAGCGGGTTATAATACTTATTCAGAAAAAGGATATTGCAAAAGCAGCTGACACCGTAACTGTCAAATACTTATGCAATATCCTTTTCTTTATCTTATCAATAAATAAATCGAAATAAAATGGCAGACGCTACCGCCTAGAACGAAGAAATGCCACATCGGATGCATATATTTATATGTATCGAAAAAATAAAAAACGCATCCTACCGTATAGAACAATCCTCCGCCAATCAGCCAGTACAACACATCCATTGAATCCGTTCGTTGAAAGACATCAACCAAAGGCTTGAAAGCGATAATAACCACCCAGCCCATTGCCAGATAACAAGTAGTTTTCAGATGATCGATCTTTTTCATCTTCTTGAAACTGAGAAAAACACCGATAACGGCAGCAGTCCATACAATTGCAAATAATATCCATCCCCAGTAGCCTTCCTGCCGGAGCGCTACCAAAGTAAAAGGCGTATAAGTACCTGCAATATGTATATAAATAGCACTATGGTCAAAACGACGCAGTAATCTCTTTCGCCGCGCATGGGACGAAGCATGATAAAATGTAGAGGTGATATACGAGAGCGTCATGCTAAGCGCATAAACCACCGAACTACCCACTGCCCAGGGATTTCCATTACGGATAGAAGCTATCAGTAATAAAACGATAGCAACTATCCCGAAAATCATTCCTGCACCGTGTGTCAGCACATTGGCTACTTCTTCACCATAAGTTTGTCTTTGTTTGGTCCTGACCATCGCAGGTTACAATTGTTCAGCCTTAAAACCGGCATCTGTTACTGCTGCAATTATTTTATCAACAGGAACATCCGCTGTTACTTCCAAAACCTTATCCGGCGATTTCAGGTCGACAGACCATTCATCATCCTTCACCAACTTATTCAGTTTAGCACCGATAGCAGCCACGCAGCCGCCGCATTTTGCGTTTGTTTTAAATTTCATTGTTGCCATAATCTTTTTGTTTATACTATTATTTCATAAATTTCAGTCTCAAGCTGTTAAGCACCACAGAAACGGAACTGAAGGCCATCGCCGCACTTGCCAGCATCGGATTCAATAACAACCCATTTACCGGGAACAAAACGCCGGCCGCCAAAGGTATTCCTATCAGGTTGTAAATAAAGGCCCAAAACAGATTCTG
>OGUM01002063.1_pt1 | contig 12603 bp, 8 predicted proteins | sample 1553631 | NCBI WGS metagenome assembly OGUM01 (sample SAMEA2580228, study PRJEB22360) | human gut metagenome | biome: human gut; feature: human-associated habitat; material: faeces | place: Denmark | collected 2008/2010 | reverse complement strand
CGGTACGCACCGAAACATATCCTCCCCCGGCGACGACGGCAGCCGCTTCGAGCTGAAGGACCGGGTTACCCTGCGACCCTTTGAGAGCTATGTCGTGGCCAATGCCGCCACCCAAGCCCTGCTGAAGAGCCTCCGCCTGGACGGTATCGTCACGGGTACGGAGCTGGCCGAGACCCCGGCGGACAACAGCTTCCGCGCATGGACCGCCGACGGACGTTTGCACCTCAGCGCCGACCATGCCGAGAAAGTTGCCGTATACCACGTCAGCGGGACCTTGAAGTGCTACCTGCCGCTCTTGCGCGGCGAGACGACGATCGCCCTTCCTTCCGGCATCTATCTCGTCCGCCAAGGCGGTACAACGATCAAGGTCGTCCTGTAGAGCATACATTATATTATATACACTAAAACAGATACAAATATGAGAACATTCAGATATATCCTATCCTTGCTAGCCGCTACGCTCGTCCTGCTGGCGCAGCCGGCGATGGCGCAAGCCCCGGAGACGAGCACGAAGGCGCAACCTTCCGACCCAGTCTTCCCATACCTCCTCACCATCCAGCAACCCGCCGAGGGAGCGACGCTGGACGTAATGATCATGAACGCTGCCGGCACGTACACCGCCGTATCCTCCGGACAGACCGTCTACAACGGGACCAAGGTAGACCTCTTCTTCGCCCCGCAGGAAGGCTACCGACTGACGGAAGGCTCCATCACCTACAACGGCAACGCTACGACCGCGGAGACCCTAGCACCGAACGACAAGGGCGACACCGCACAGCGTAGCTTCACGATGCCCGCCCAGCCGGTGACGGTTACCGCCGAGGCCGAGCTTATCCGCTACACGATCGCCTACGATTCGGCCGGCGGCACCCTCCCGCAGGGCAGCCCCACCCAATATACCATAGTATCGGACGATCTCACCCTCCCTAAGCCCACACACGCCAATACCTACCTCTCCTTCGAGGGCTGGAAAGACGCCGACGGGAATACGGTAGCGACCGTGGCGAAAGGCTCCACCGGCGATCTCTCCCTCACCGCCCAATGGAAAGAGAGCGAGCTGGCAGAGGCGGTAGGACAGCCGACCGAGACCCAGATCATCACCACCATCATGACCGCCGATGAGATACTGGCCGATCTTGCCGCCACATGGCCCAAGCTCACCTTCACCACCGACAGAGGCGACGTGATAGATAGCCCGATCTCGTGGAAACTGAAAGACGGCGCTACCCTCGACCTCACGCCCGGCAAGAAGAACCCCTTCATCTGGACAGCCACACCGCTGCCTGATGGCGTGAAAGGCAATGGGTACGTGATGAACGGCACCACGCAGGTCTACCTCGAAGCCTCCCCTATCATACCGGAAGACAACGGCGAGATCACGATAACGGACGAGAACAAGTTCCAACAAGATGATGGTACCGACAACTACTTCAACGGAGAGATCAACGGAGAGAAGGGCAAGACCATAAACAAACTCACCCTCACCCCTCCCGCCGATACCGATATGACAATAAAGCTCAACGAGGTAACCTCCGCGGCCACCCTCATCAACGGTACCGGGAAGACCAACCTCACCTTGAGCGGCACGAACAGTCTGGGTGCGGTCACGATCGAGCCCGGCAACGAATTGACGCTCACCCCCGGCGAGAATGCCGGCGACCTTGTCAACACCGCGGTCACCAACAACGGCCATTTCACGGATCTTACCGCGCAAGTGCCCTCCGTGACACTCCCCGGCAACATCACCCTCGAACGGGTAGACCCGGCGGCAAGCACCCCGATCCCATCCACTGACGGCTACGCGGAGCTTGAGACCGGCATAACCGCCCCCGAAAGCACCCCTATGAATTTGACGTATCAATGGGAGATTTTCAACGCGCAGGCCGGCACATGGTCTGCCGCCCCGGACGACTCGCAGCTGCGCAACGCCTCGAATACCTACAGGACGAGAACTGTAGGCCAGTATCGTTGCCTAGTTTCCGCCACCGTAACCGGAGACGGCGGCACGACCACGACGTTCGCCACGGCCCCGGCTGCCGTAACGCCTTACGTTCCTCCCGTAACGCCCCCCACGCAACAGCCCACAACCTATACCGTAACCCTCCCCGCCTTGGTAGGAGCCTCCACCACCCCGGCAGCCGGAGCGCATACGGTTACCGAAGGCGACGGTTTCTCCTTCACCCTCACCTTGGACGCAGACTACGACCAGTCCGTCCCTGTAGTGACCGTGAACGGTAACGCCCTCATTCCCGACGCAAACGGCAAGTACACGATCGCCGATATCTCCGCCAACCTGACCGTAGCGATCACCGGTATCGTGAGAAATACCACGACCGGTATCGAGCAAGTGGAAAACGCTACCTTGATCCGTGCCGAGAGCGGAGCCTTGCTGATCCGTACGCCGGTCTCCGTGACAGCGCAGGTGATCGCCCTCACCGGAAACGTAGTCCGCACGGTACGGCTTCCCGCCGGAGACAGTCGTGTAGATGGCTTGGCTAGCGGTATCTATATCGTCCGCCTATCCAATAAGATAACGAAGAAAGTGATGATTCGATAGACAAGGTTTCACGAATGAGAGCGGCGATGACAGCCGCTCTCACAAAAAGAGGTTGTTTGAATGCCCATTGTCAGGTTCTTATAATCGCAGTTATAAGCATCTTACGATGGGCATTCTAGCAACCTTACGATGGGCATCGTAATCAGGATAGGATAAAAGAGGTCGTTTTTAGCGTTCCAATAAGTCCAAGACCAGCTCGAAGCCTTCAGCGCCGCTATAATAAGGATCCGGGACGGGAATAGAATAAAGACAGTCACAAGAATAAACTACCGAAGCATTGTCTAACTGATTCTATTTCGTATATTTGCCATTGAAAACCAGAGACAAAAGAAGGATAAAGATATGACAGCATTAGAACTCAACGCAGAATTATTCCGCCAACTCAGTATCATCGCCGAAGATGAGACCTTGATGCGTAAAGCCGTAGAAGCCATCCGCCGTCTTGCGCAGCAAAAGAAAGCACAGACTGAAGAGACTGAATATATTAGTAAGGAAGAGGTGCTTGCCGGAATCCGGCAAGGCTTAATCGACGTAAAAGAGTCTCGTAAAAACGGCACATATCAAAAAACATTGCAGGAGGTCATAGATGAATTATAGAATCATACCGCAAAAGCACTTTCTGAAAGAGCTGAAGCGATTGGCAAAGAAATATCATTCGCTAAAACAAGACCTTCAAGCGTTACAAAATGAGCTAAGCAGCAACCCTTCCGCAGGAATTGATTTAGGCTGTGGCATCCGTAAGATCCGTATGGCTATAGGCAGTAAAAACAAAGGAAAAAGTCATGGCGCACGAGTCATCACCTATACCTATACCGTTAATGATACCGAAGGGATTATCAACCTCATTTATATTTATGATAAGGAAGAGCGTGAAAGTATTACCGATAACGAAATCAAATGGTTAGTAAAAGAAGTTGAACGATAGCCGTAACAACCTCTTTACTGATCCGGCTTCGCCCCGAACTTAAGACAAATGGTCTTTACAATATTCCAACAACCCGGCGCAAGCGTCTTCCAATAGATCCAAGACCAACTCGAAACCTTCGGCACCGCTATAATAAGGATCCGGGACGTGATCGTACAACTTATTCCGGGAGAACTCAGTCATCCGATGTATCTTAGCGACGGATTCCAGATCGGGAGCCATCCGTTTCAAGTCCGTTATATTTTGGTCGTCCATGCCGATAATCAAATCGAAGTCATGGAAGTCCCACTGACGTACCGGACGGGAGATCGAATCCAACACATATCCCCTACGGGCCGCATGCGCCCGCATCCGTGAATCCGCCCGGTCTCCCTCATGATACCCGGTGATCCCGGCGGAATCGATCTCAATCCGATCTCCCAATCCCGCATCCTTCACCAACCTCTTCATTACTGCCTCCGCCGACGGAGAGCGACATATATTCCTCAAGCACACAAACAATAACCGTACCTTCTCCTCCTTCATAACTAAGCTCCTTTCCATTAATTTTCAATTTTCAATTCTCAAGCCGGGTCCACATCATAATGAACCAGCAACTGCTTAAACGGTACATATCCTTGCATCTCCGCATGAATACCCTCCAATATCTCACGAAGCGGAGCGATCCCGGCGGATATCTCGATCTTCAAGACGATCTTCTTGATATGAAGCGTCTGTACCCGAGTGATAGGCGGCGTAACCGGCCCCAACACCCGCTCACCCAAACGAGCACGAAGTTTCTCGGCGTATAAAGCAGACATTTCCTGCAAAGCCTCCTCATTCCGACTTCGAAGGATCAAGACGATCAAACGGTAGTAAGGCGGGTAACGGAACATACTACGCTCGCTCAATTGCAAGCTCACCATTTCCTTATAAGCAAAATGCTGCACCATACGGATCAATGGATGCTCCGGCTGAGTAGTCTGCAAGATCACCGTACCCCGCTTATCCCGTCGTCCGGCACGTCCGCTAACCTGTACCATCAATTGATAAGCCCGCTCGTGCGCCCGGAAGTCCGGGAAATTCATCAAGCTATCGGCGCTCAAGATTCCGACCACGCTGACATTCCCGAAATCCAATCCCTTCGACAACATCTGGGTACCAATCAAGATTTGTGTCTTCCCCTTCTCGAAATCCGAGATGATCCGCTCGTAAGCCGTGCGGGTACGGGCCGTATCGAAATCCAGCCGCTCCACCTTCGCCGCTGGGAATTGCCCAGCGATCTCCTCCTCTACCTTCTCTGTACCGAAACCTTGCATCTTGAACTCCGTCCCCTTACACTCTGGACATACCTGCGGCAAGCGGTAGGTATAACCGCAATAATGGCAAACCAGCTGATTATGCGCCTTGTGATAGGTAAGACTCACGTCGCAATTCACGCAACGAGGCACCCATCCGCACCCCCGGCACTCAATCATCGGGGCGAATCCCCGGCGGTTTTGGAATAGGATCGCCTGCTCGCCCCGAGATAGGGCCTCCCGCACCTTCTCCACCAACTGAGGGGAGAAAAGGGTATCTTTCATGATCTTCTTGCGCTTTAGCTCCTTCACGTCCACCGTAATAATCTCCGGCATCAAGCAATCACCGTAGCGGGTGGATAGCTCGACCAGACCGTATTTCCCCGCCGTAGCGTTGAAATAAGAATCGATGGAGGGAGTGGCGGAACCCAATAAGGTCTTACCGCCGTGCATACCCGCCAAGACGATGGCAGCGTTACGGGCATGGTAACGGGGTGCCGGGTCCTGCTGCTTATACGTATTCTCATGCTCCTCGTCCACGATAATCAAGCCCAAGTCCTTAAACGGAAGGAAGAGGGACGAACGGACCCCCAATACCAGCATAGGCTCGTCGTTATGCAATAGCTTATTCCAAACTTCCACCCGCTCGTTATCCGAGAACTTAGAGTGGTAGACCAATAGCTTATCCCCGAATAATTTCGCCAGCCGTTCCGTGATCTGGGTCGTGATAGCGATCTCCGGCAACATATATAAAACCTGCCGCCCCAGCCGCAAGACCTCATGGATCAAACGGACGTATATCTCGGTCTTACCACTGGAAGTCACGCCATGAAGCAAGCAGACCTCCTTCGTCTTGAAAGCCTCATGGATCTCTCCATAGGCTTTCTCTTGCGCCGGACTGAGCGGATTCGGCTCTTGCAAGCGGCAGACGGATACTTGCAAACGACCCACCTCTTTCTCGTAACTCTCCAAGATACCCCGTTTCAGCAGACCCTCCAATACCGCAGAGGTATAACCACTGCGTTCCAATAGCTCTTTCTTGGAAAGCTCCTTCGATAAAGCGGGATTCAAGGTATGGCTTAAATCCAAGAAGCTGACCAGCAGAAGCTCTTGCTTCTTCGCTCGTTTCAAATCCTCGAACACCGCCTGTAATTTCGTCTCATCCCGGTAAGCCTCGGCCAAACGGATAAACGCCTGTGTCTTGGGAACGAATCCTCGCTTTAGCTCCTCGCTCACCTCAACCGCCCCTTTCACCATCAAGGAAGAGACGATCGGGACAACATTTCGAAGACCGGTCTTCTTCTCCAACTCCGAGATCGTCAATTTCAAAACCCCGCTAAAAGCATCCAGTACCGCTTGCTCGTTCGGGCGCAAGGGGGCGGTGGCCTCGAAATCCTCATTATAAGTAACCGCCGTCTCGCTTTCCAACTTTAAGCCGGAAGGCAAGGCCGCCTTATACACGTCGCCCAGCTTACATATATAATAAGAAGATATCCATTTCCAGAAACGGAGTTGCGGACGGCGGAGCACCGGAGTGGCATCCAGCAAAGCGTAGATCTCCTTCGTCTCAAAATCGGATACCGGTTCCCGGTCGTGTACCTCCATGACGATGGCCGTATAATATCGTTTCTTCCCGAAATGCACGATCACCCGGCAACCGGGAGTCACGGCTCTTTCCAGATCTTCGGGTATCCGATAGGTATAGCTATTCTCCAAAGGAAGGGGAAGTATGACGTCCGCATATTTCATTCAAACAGGTGTTTCATTACGAGCCCAAAAATAACAAAAAAGGCCGGACTTCTAAAGCCCAGCCTCTCTCATTTTATTTTCACCTATTTAGAACAAGATCGCTGCCGTGATAGACCATCCACGATTCTTTCCGGCACCGTCGGAGAGGTTCACCTTCTCAATGCTATAGTTATCAGTCAGTCCCAGACCATAATTGAAACCCACCTGCAAGTGGCTGATCAACTCCACGCCGGCACCGAAGTTAAGGCCTGCGCTGAAATTCTTCGCCTTCACCTGATCCGCTACGGAACCCGGGATATCCCAAAATTTATCACCGCCTACACGGAAACCGATATACGGACCGGCTGCCAGATACGCTTTGACGATCGGTAAGCCGAATTTCCATTTCAAGTTGACCGGAACATCGATATAATCCGTCTTCATCGAAGTCTTAACCCCGCCAACCGAAGTCGTCTCCAAACCTTTTTGCGAATACAACACGGCCGCATCGATCCCGACACCCACCAACGGCAAAGTCGTCTCGATCATCGGCCCCACTTGGAAGCCGGTTACGTTATCCGCTTTCAACACGTCCGAGTTGAAATGGACAGACGATATATTCACACCTCCCTTGATACCGAATTTAAGCTGAGCGTTCGCCGGAAGCGCCATCAACGCTAACAAGGCAACCATAAGAAATCCCACGATTTTCTTCATATTCATACTTCTTTTGTTAATTACTCGTTGCAAATAAACGCACTTTTCTAATAATAAACAAATGTTCTCTATAGAGTGTTCACGGAATACCCCAGTCCTTTAAACTCAAAGAAAGCATGCATCTTACATACGGAGCTCATCCCGTCGGTCAGATTCATGCTTCTTTCCCTAATTATTATGGCAAAATAATTATCCGAAACCATGAGACGACTTGATAAGAAAACCTTGGATAAAGAATAGTAAAAACCGGATACGGTTCTTGCGTTCTCTTCCGGCCTTTCCTCGAAGCCGTCGAAAATATACACGCCTTGCAGGTCTTCTGACTTACTTCCGGTCTTAAGCGCCTTCCCATTCACTTGAATGAACAGTGGCAACAGTATTGCTCAACCCGTTTATGAAGCTTACAGCAGCGGGACTGTCCGGGATTCTCACCCGATTCCCTTTTAATCCCTATCCGGCGATTGCCGAAAGGGAACAAAGCATGTAGCAAAGATACATAAAGTTTTGATGTAGCCTAACACTTTCCACAAAAAATATCCCTATATTCCCGGTTCCTGATATAACATAAAGCCGCCCCGATAGCCGTGCGATACTCGGCATACTCCGGTATCTTGAAATGGACATCGCACATCTCCTCCAGACGGGGGAAAATATCCGGGCATTGCGGCAAGCGAGTCAGGTTACCGATCAACACGATATTCTTGATATCGCCATTTAACGAGGCGAAAACAGCTCCTTGCCCGATAGTCTGCAAGACCATATGAACGATACCGAGAGCGATATCCTCAACCTTAGCGTTCGCATCCGCTTTTCCAAAAATAGAGGCTGTCACGTCTAGCGGCAAGCCGGGTAGCGGATGCGGCGTAATATCCCGGATATGCAAGTCGATATCATTCAGGGAACCATGCTCAGCCAAAGACGCTATTTGGTGAAAGTCATGCGTTTTCAATAATAGCTTAGACAAGCCGAGGATGGTTCCGCCACCGATACCCAATCCCCCGATATGCTCGACCGTGGAGCCTTGTACCTTGACAAAAGAGGTACCCGTTCCCATGCTGACCACCAACAGGCTATCCAGTCCCGTATTATACTGCGCCCCTAGCCCATTTGCGAGGAACTCATCCGTCTTCGCGGTTGGTAAGCCATATAAAGGTTGATCGATATAGGCGCTACCTACACCCGTCAAGATCACTTTCTCTATATTCGAGAGTGAGATGTTATTATCATAAATATATTTACCGAAGGCCCCGAATAAAGAGGTTACCGGATCGGTAGCTTTCACGAACATCGGGTTCTTGATCTATCCTCCACACCGACGATCTTGGTCGTGCTACCTCCCACGTCTATACCTATAACGATTCCCATGATTCTTTCCCTTTTTAATTGAATAATCGCTACAAAAGTACATAAACCCGTATACAATACTAAAAAAGGCCGGACAAAATCAATTGTCCAGCCTCTCTTTATTAAAAAACCGCAAGGTTTAAACGCTATTTATTCGCCTAACAAGATCTCTAGGATCTGGCAAGCTGCCTTCGATACGGAAGTACCCGGGCCAAAGATAGCGGCAACGCCAGCCTTATACAAGAAGTCATAGTCTTGAGCCGGGATTACACCACCAGCGATAACGATGATATCCTCACGACCTAATTTCTTCAACTCCTCGATAACCTGCGGAACCAACGTCTTATGACCAGCGGCCAAAGAAGAAACGCCCATTACGTGAACATCGTTCTCTACAGCTTGACGGGCAGCCTCGGCCGGAGTCTGGAACAACGGTCCCATATCTACGTCGAACCCACAGTCAGCATAACCGGTAGCAACAACCTTAGCGCCACGGTCATGTCCGTCCTGACCCATCTTAGCGATCATGATACGAGGCTGACGGCCCTCTTTCTTAGCGAATTGCTCGCAAAGCTCGCAAGCTTTCTGGAAGTCTGCGTCTTTCTTAGTTTCTGATGAATACACGCCTGAAATAGTTCTAATGATTGCTTTATAACGACCTACAACCACCTCGCAAGCATCGGAGATCTCTCCCAATGACGCACGCAAGCCGGCAGCCTTAACAGCCAACTCTAATAAATTGCCCTTCTTCGTCTTCACGCACTCCGTGATATCAGCCAAAGCTTTTTGAACAGCGGCTTCGTCACGGTTAGCACGCAACTCCTTCAAAGCGGCGATCTGCTCGTTACGTACGGCTGTATTATCAATCTCAAGGATATCGATCGGATCTTCCTTCGGCAAACGATATTTGTTAACACCAACGATGGTCTGAACACCAGAGTCGATACGAGCCTGTGTACGAGCGGCCGCTTCCTCGATACGCATCTTAGGAAGACCTGTCTCGATGGCTTTCGCCATACCACCCATGCTCTCGATCTCTTGGATCAACGCCCAACCTTTATGTACCAATTCATTCGTCAAAGACTCTACATAGTAAGAACCAGCCCACGGGTCGATTTCCTTACAGATCTTAGTCTCTTCCTGAATGTAAATCTGTGTATTACGAGCGATACGAGCGGAGAAATCGGTCGGCAAAGCGATCGCCTCATCCAATGCGTTCGTATGCAAAGATTGTGTATGTCCTAATGTAGCGGCCATAGCCTCGATACAAGTACGTCCTACGTTATTGAACGGATCTTGCTCGGTCAATGACCAACCGGAAGTCTGGCTATGTGTACGCAATGCCAATGATTTCGGGTTCTTAGCGCCGAAGCTCTTCACGATCTTCGCCCACAACATACGAGCCGCACGCATCTTGGCGATCTCCATGAAGTGATTTACACCGATAGCCCAGAAGAATGACAAACGGGGAGCGAACGCATCCACATCGATACCGGCGTTGATACCGGCACGAAGATATTCCATACCGTCGCACAACGTATAAGCCATCTCGATATCAGCCGTAGCACCAGCCTCCTGCATATGATAGCCGGAGATAGAGATAGAGTTGAACTTCGGCATCTTCTGAGAGGTGTACTCGAAGATATCAGCGATAATCTTCATGGAGAACTCAGGCGGGTAAATATAGGTATTACGTACCATGAACTCTTTCAATATATCGTTCTGGATCGTACCGGCCATTTCCTCCAACTTAGCACCTTGCTCCAAACCTGCGTTGATATAGAATGCCAATACCGGAAGCACACCACCATTCATGGTCATGGAAACAGACATCTTGTTCAAAGGAATACCATCGAACAACACTTTCATGTTCTCCAAGGAACAGATAGATACACCCGCTTTACCTACATCACCAACCACACGTTCGTTGTCGGCATCGTAACCACGGTGAGTCGGAAGGTCGAACGCAACGGACAAACCTTTCTGACCGGAAGCCAAGTTACGGCGATAGAAAGCGTTAGACTCCTCAGCGGTAGAGAAACCCGCGTACTGACGGATTGTCCAAGGACGCATAGCGTACATACCGCTGTACGGGCCACGTAGATAAGGAGGCAAACCAGAAGCATAGTTCAAGTGCTCCATACCCTCCAAGTCTTCTTTTGTATATACAGGTTTCACCTCGATATGCTCGGGTGTTTTCCAATTGGGCTCGATACCATTGGCTTTTGCCCATTCGGCAGCGTTTGTAGCTGCGAATCCGGCATTCTTTATATCTATGTTTTTAAAATTTGGTCTCATAATTGTTTATACTTAAGCGATTCCTAATTTAGCGTTGAATGCTTTCAATGTCTCAAGCACATTGCTCTTTACATTTACAAACTGGTCGATACCTTGAGCCTTCAAGTCGTCCGCGCAAGCAGGAGCTCCGGCTACAACGAATTCGGCACGTCCGGCCAGAGCCTTGTAAGCGGCAGGAGCGAATTCAGCATACTCGTCATCACTAGAGCAAAGAACCACGATCTCAGCACCCGCCTTGACTGCAGCCTCAACACCAGCCTCAACCGTATCGAAGCCTAAGTTATCAATTATCTTATATCCGGCACAAGCGAAGAAGTTAGCGGAGAACTGTGAACGAGCCAAACGCATCGCCAAGTTACCGATCGTCAACATGAATACCTTCGGAGTCTTGCCACTCTTCTCTGTCGCCATACGCAAAGCCTCGAATTCGGAAGCGCCGCGAGAGAAATCAAGAGCCGGGATCGTCGCCTCGCCGCAATGACCACCGCCACAACAGCAAGAACCTTTTTCCTGAATCTTATCGGCAGCTACTTCCGTGAAGTTAGGATACTGGTTAGAACCCAACAGGATCTCACGACGGGTAGCAACCGCTTTCTTACGAGCTACATTCGAAGCGTTAACGGCATTTTGGATCTCACCTGCGTTCACGGCAACGGAGAATCCTCCTTTTTCCTCAACCTCCAAGAACAACTTCCAAGCGACATCGGCCAAGGAATTCGTCAATACCTCTACATAATAAGAACCGGCAGACGGGTCAACGACCTTATCCAAGTGGCACTCTTCCTTCAATAATAATTGTTGGTTACGTGCGATACGCTCGGAGAAATCGTCCGGAGTCTGGTAAATCTTATCAAACGGGCGAACCGTGATAGAGTCTACGCCAGCAAGAGCGGCAGACATAGCCTCAGTTTGAGAACGAAGCAAGTTTACGTGAGCATCGTAAACCGTCATGTTCCACTCTGAAGTCTGTGCGTGAGCAACCATCTTGCAAGCGCATTCGCAGGCCGGCTTATAAGCGGCTACGATCTCGGCCCACAACCAACGAGCCGCACGGAACTTAGCGATTTCCATGAAGTAGTTAGAGCTGATACCAAAATTGAATTTGATTTTCTTGGCAACCTCGTCAGCGGTGAAACCAGCCTCGGTTAGTTTTGCCATCAATTCGTTACCCCAAGCCAAGGCGTAACCTAATTCCTGAGAAATGTAAGCGCCAGCATTGTTGAAAAGGAACGCATTTACAGCCAATACACGGTAGTTAGGCAAAGCCTGTCCAGCTTTGAGCACAGCTGCGGCACCTTCTACCCACTCACTGTTTTCTTTACCTTTTACTAAAGGTTTCTTGAAAGCGTCATAGTTTACAGAACCGTAGCACTTCTCTGCGTCGACACCCTTGCCTTTGAAGTAGTCAGCCAAAATACCGATCAACTTCTCCGCTTTGCAGTTGCAAGTGTTGAAGTTCAATTCTACGGAAGCCGGACAAATACCCTCTAATAAAGTAGCTATGTTCTCCTCGTTCACCTCATCACCTTTGATGATGAACCCAAGAGAAGTAACACCTTTCGTCAAAAGGTCTAGTGCTTTCTCGTTAGCACCCTTGAAGCAGCAAACTTCAATGTTCTGGCGTACCTTCCAATCGTTGTCTTTCTTCGTTCCACGAACATAAGGGAATTCACCGGGAAGAGACTCTGTAGTCTTTAAACCCTCGATGTCTTCTGCACGATAGAAAGGATTTACATTAAATCCTTCGCCTGTCTTCC
>OGUM01002052.1_pt1 | contig 12659 bp, 10 predicted proteins | sample 1553631 | NCBI WGS metagenome assembly OGUM01 (sample SAMEA2580228, study PRJEB22360) | human gut metagenome | biome: human gut; feature: human-associated habitat; material: faeces | place: Denmark | collected 2008/2010 | reverse complement strand
GCCCGTTTAATGAACCGCCAGTCTTAAAATGAAACTGATCGACACACACAACCATCTGTACTTAGAGGATTTTGATCCGGAACAGGATCAACTGGTCACAATCGCAAAAGAGTCGGGCATAGACACCCTGCTACTTCCGAATGTCGACACGAGCACCATCAGGCGGATGCATGACTTATGCGACCGTTATCCGGATTTCGCCTATCCGATGATGGGACTGCATCCGACCAGCGTTGACGAGCATTATGCAAAAAATCTGAAGGAGACAGAGTCATGGCTCGGTAAACGTGTTTATTGCGGAATCGGGGAAATAGGTATAGACCTGTATTGGGACAAAACATACCTGAAGGAGCAGAAAGAAGTATTCGAGGAACAGCTCAGATGGAGCATCGACCTCAACCTGCCGGTCGCCATTCATACCCGCGAAGCATACCCGGAAGTTTTCGATTCTCTATATAAGGTAGGAGCCGACACGCTCACCGGAGTCTTTCATAGTTTTACCGGTAATGAAGCCGAATTGGAAGAGATTAAAAAATTAAATAATTTCAAAATCGGGATAAATGGAGTCATTACATTTAAAAACTCCAGGCTGTCGGAAATCATCCGGCAGACAGACATCCGAAAAATAGTATTGGAGACAGACGCCCCCTATCTCGCCCCTGTTCCCTACAGAGGAAAAAGGAACGAGCCGGCCTATATCTGGAAAACGGCTGAAAAAGTAGCCCAGACCTATGGACTGACACTCGAAGAGACCGTTGAAACAACACGGATAAATGCTCTAAAACTATTTAAAATCGAGAATAAACCAATATCGTGAGATATTTTCGCGCGTATTCAAAATTTATCCACCAGATATTGTGTATATGTCAGGCAAAAACTATAGATTTGTGCACTGAAACGTTTGGATATGCGATTTTTTTCGTATTTTGCACCCGTTTTAGAGAAGCGGTAGCTCGTTTTTGGAGAGATGCTCGAGTGGTTGAAGAGGCACGCCTGGAAAGCGTGTAAACCCCTAAAGGGTTTCGCGGGTTCGAATCCCGCTCTCTCCGCAGAACTAACCAGACAATGAACAGTTAAGTCCCACAAATCGTTGGATTTGTGGGACTTTTTAGATTTTTTGTTACCTACACTAAATCTTCTTGTTTGATCGAATAACACTTAGTGTTTGTAAGATGACAGACAATATTATTACCCCTAGCCCTATATAAAAAGCGGCGTTCAACTCTTTAGCCTCACTAAAAAGAAGCATAGCCAAGATAATGCTATAAATAGGTTCCAGATTATAACTCAAGTTTACCGTGAACGCAGAGATCTTTTTCAGGACTTGTATCTGAAGTAAATACAAACCAATCGTACAAACAGAAGCTAAAAGCAATAAATAAGTAAAATCTAATAGCCCGGGAACAATCGTCGATACAGGAAAATATCGCAAATAGAACGGTAAAATACAGGAAAGCCCGATAAAGCCACCTACCATTTCATACAAGAGCATGGTACTTGTTGAATAATTATTTCCGATCTTCTTATTCGTGATCGTGAACAAAGCCGCTAAAGCGGATGATATAATACCCAAACCTATTCCTAAACGATAGCGAGTATCAAAATGGAAAATCAGCACCACCCCGAATAAAGTCAACAAACTAAAAACAACCTCCTTGAAAGACACTCTATGACAATTAATCAATGGTTCTAGAAAAGCCGTAAAGAAACCTACCAGAGAAAAACAAACCACTCCAATAGACACATTCGAAGCCTTTATACTTCCATAAAAGAAAACCCAATGCAATCCCAGCAATAACCCTACTCCCCCTATTCTCAAGGCATCCCCGAAAGAAATTCGATTCAATCTTTTGCCGACGGATAAAACGAGTAAAAACAACAAAGACGCAAGCATCATACGATACCAGACCAATAGGGCTTCATTCAAGCTAATCAATTTTCCAAATATGCCCGTCGCACCTGCCAAAATAATAGATATATGCAGTTTTATAAATGCGTCTTTCATTATGTCACTATAATATTTAATTATGGACAAATGTACAAAGGAAATATAAGCTATCGAATTCAAACTTGATAAATACTCCGTTTTTTACCCTAATGGTAACTTTTTTCTAAATGGAGAAGCCTACTTTTGTGCCGCAAAAATAAAAAGAAAAGAAACTGATGATGCAAGACAGTATTGATTTTGGAACAATGAACATTCCGAAGTTGTTCCGTATGATGTTTATCCCTACCTTATTAGGTATGGTCCTTTCCGCCACTATAAATATCGCCGATGGAATATTCGTAGGAAGAGGCGTAGGAAGTGACGCCTTGGCTGCGGTAAATATCGTGGCTCCTTTTTTCATGTTAGCAACCGGAATCGGGCTTATGTTCGGAGTAGGCGCATCTATCGTCGCCTCGATCCACCTTTCACACCAGAAAGTCAAGGTAGCGAATATTAATATCACGCAAGCGCTTTCGGTCTCATTATGTATTATGTTATCGCTTTCCTTGTTAGTGATGACATTCCGTGCTGAGGTCGCTCTTTTATTGGGTAGTTCCGAGCAATTATTGCCCTCCGTATTGGAATATATGAACTGGATCGTCCCGTTCCTTGCCTTTTACATGTTATTGAATATCGGGTTATTCATTATCCGGTTAGACGGATCACCTACATACGCCATGTTATGCAGCGCTATCCCGGCCCTGATAAACCTAACATTAGACTATATTTTCGTTTTCCCATTGCATTGGGGATTAATGGGAGCCGCTTTAGCTTCCGCTATTTCCGTAATCGTAGGAAGTATTATGATCGTGGTTTATATCGTAGGTTTTTCTAAAGTATTACATCTTTACCGCCCTAAATTCTCGCTTAAAAGTATCTTATTGACAATCCGCAATATCGGATACATGGTAAAGCTTGGTTCTTCCGCATTCTTAACTGAGGCAGCTATCGCTTGTATGATGCTGGTGGGTAATTATATATTCATGAGATACCTTGGGGAAGACGGGGTTGCCGCCTATAGTGTAGCCTGTTATTGCTTTCCTATCGTATTCATGGTGAACAATGCGATCGCCCAGTCTATCCAGCCGATCATAAGCTACAACTATGGCATACAGCAGTGGAAAAGAGTACGGCAGGCGTTTAAGTTAGCCCTGCTATGCGCTGTCGTGTGCGGAGGACTCGCCTGCGTGGGTACTATTTTATTCTGCCCGAAAGTCTCCTCCTTATTTCTCGGTAATCATGGCAACGCTTACGAGATAGCAATCTCCGGTATTCCCTATTTTTCTTTGGGATATGTCTTTTTCGCTCTCAATATCGTTTGTATCGGGTACTACCAGAGCATAGAACGTTTCAAACCCGCTACGCTATTCACTATTCTACGAGGAATCGTGATTATCACCCTAAGTTTCATGTACCTACCTGTTGTCTGCGGAATTAAAGGTATTTGGCTGGCCGTACCTTTGTCGGAATTAATTACTTTTGTAATCATTGTGGTATACTATCTATTGAAACGTACAAGAGCATGAAAGAGGAAGTTCGCCAGAAAGTGATGGAACGGTTTTCAATCTCTGAGCAGGCCATGCGGTTATTGCTGGAAAGCGCAGAGATGATGTCGTTTGTCCCTAAAGATATAATCGTACATGAAGGTGAGATAAACACGAATATGTATATCTTATCCAAGGGAATCTGGCGGGCTTATACATTTAAAGATGGGACGGAAGATACCTTTTGGTTCGCCGTGGAGAGCGAGATCGCACTCCCGGTATGGGGATATACTTCCGGCTCTCCTTCTCTTTATACCATAGAAGCCGTTACGGAAAGCGAGGCGTATTGCCTATCCAAACAGAAACTAGAAATCCTATTTCAATCCTCCGTGCAATTAGCAAATATCGGAAGAAGGATTCTAGAGAATTTTATGCTTGAGATCGAGACTTCATGGTTAAGTTCTTACAAACGAACCGCCATTGAACGTTACGCCATTCTATTGGACAAGCAGCCCGAAATCATCCAATCCGTCCCCCTAAAATATATAGCTTCTTATCTAGGTGTCACGGCTCAATCCTTAAGTAGAATCCGGGCGAAATTAACTAGTTCTTTAACCTTTATCGTGTAAAGCCTCTTCATTTTTATAACGCATCGATAACCAACCTCTGACTTTTCATAAAGTCAATACGTTAAATCCGTAAATAACGATCAATAATCTCATAATAACTTTCTATCGCATTAGCGGATCGGAGCAAGTTCATATCGAAAGTCACTCTATTATACAAGTGATTTCCTATGATCTGATCCCAACTTACAGGAAATTTGCGCAACCTCATCAATCGTAAAAGCGACCTCCCCACGAAGCCTGCGGTACACCGCCTCTCTCCCGATACATAAAGTATCCGTCAAGAAATTAGCAAGATTTTGTCCGGGAGGAAGCCTATCTTTCATTGCGGTTATCAATTCATTTACAATACTATCTTTCATTGCCTTATACCTTATTTCCAACTATTAATATTCCTTGATACATTTGGCAAATGTAAAACATGTAAACGATAGTTTTGTACGATAAAGCAAGCCTATGAGAATTGTTCCTTTTCTAATTAAAGCAAACACAGACAGAAAAAGATAGAAAACGAAATTAAACTAAAAAAGCACCTATAAATTTCGAATCGCGCAATCGGAAGATCTAGGTTGTTTCATTTATCGAAACAAGTTCAAACTCTAAAGCGTATTTATAATCTCCCTTTGTCTATTGAAAAACTGGATACGTTGCATCTCTCCACTCTCGGAGATCATGGTAGAGAACTTTTTTAAAGATTGAATCCAGTCTTTCAAGCTATTAAACATCTCAGTATCCTGTGTCGTAATAGAATTTATCGAGTAAACCCGTATCATACTTAACTGCAAAGAACTTGTTTCCAGATAACTATACGTAGCCTCAAAGTTAATATGCGATACATAAATCCGTACACTATTGCCAGCCTCGGTCTTTCCTTTCATGGCAAGCTCTTCCAATTCATCCACCAACACTAATAACTCCTCTTTGATACGTTGTATATCCTCACAGGAAATAAGATGGATATCGGAGAAATATTTAATATCATTGACCAAATGATAGAAGATCATATTATCCCAAATATAATCCGTAGAATGGATATACCGTGTCAACGATACAAATTCTCTTTGAGTATCAACCAGTTTTTCCGGTATCTTCAGATTCTCAAAATGATTGCATTGGATATGCTTATTCTGATACATCCACTTAAATAAACGAAACTTTGACAAAAGGTCATGCTTCAAATAAAGGGTCTGAGGAATAGTATTGGAAGAGGTACCCAAAGCCGTAGTAGGATCATCCTGAAAGGCCCTAAAGATCTTCACATATCTAGACAAGATCGTAAAATAAGCATTAAAAGGATCATCGTGATCTACCACATTCAAGTCGAACACGGCATTGGCACCAAAACTAACCCCTACTATTTTATCCAATGACACACCCAATTTCCTTGAGATAAGAGCAGCCTCTTCCAAGGTGAAAGGAACCTCGCCACGTAAGCGCCTATAAATGGCTTCTCTGCCAATATAAAGGGTATCCATCAACAGATTCGCCAAATTTGTCTTAGGGGGAAGTTTTTCTTTTAAAGCTTCAATCAAGCCTGTATTTAATTCATTTATCATCATAACCATGTCGAATGAAAAATCATCTACTCTAGTAACATATATAGAGAGGGAGTTGTTTCGAGAACAAGTACATTCGTAGATGGATTTTCAAAGCACGTAGCTTTTCAGCTTATTCATATCAACTATTTTCCCTTCCCGGGAAATAGCCCCTTCCTCTATCATTTCCGAGAAACTACGGGCCAATGAAGGACGAGCCACTCCAAAATATTCCGAAAGCTCTGTTTGATTACGATCCTGCTTATAATGATCCCCTTGAATACGTTTAAGTATATAGTAAGCCAGTTTACCTTTAATGGTCTTAATCGATAATAATTGAAGACGTTCAGAAAGAAATTGTGTTCGGTTGGCGTTAAAAGCCATATAGCTTTGAAGAAAATGCTCGTTTGTCGCCAGCAAACGCATCACCGCACTCTTAGGTATTAAAATAATCTCGCATTCCTCCAAGGCGATAACATCTACCGGGAAGCGATTATTTTCCGCAAACAAAAATGCGGAGGCCAAAGGAGTAGGCGCCGATAAAGTCTCCACTTCCAGAATTGTCCCGCTTTCGGTGATCATCTCAGTCTTTACCCGTCCTTTACTCAATAGATAAAGCGAAGATAAGGCATCTCCCTGACGAGCCACCCAGTCACCTTTCTTAAACGACCTTGTCGAATAATCCAACGAACTGAAAAGAGCGGTTTGCTCTTCCTCAGACAATTTTCCGCAAATAGGACACAAACTCAGATTCATAAAACTTCCTTTTGCGGATAAAGATAAAGAAAATAATCAAAGAGTGTAACAACTGTTACAGATTAAACGACCTTCTCCCCCCTACATTCGCGATAAACTTTAAAAATAAAAGCTATGTTCTGTTATCAATGTCAAGAAACCGCCCAAGGAAAGGGCTGCACATTAAAAGGTGTATGTGGTAAGACCGCCGAAGTGGCCGGATTACAAGATTTACTGATGTATTTAATGAAGGGAATCTCCAAATTAACAACGACTTTACGCAAACAAGGCGTGGAATCATCCACGGCCAATAAGTTTATCGTAGACGGACTTTTCATGACCATCACAAACGCCAATTTCGATTCATCCAGGTTCGTCTCAAAGATCAAGGAAGCCTATCAGCTACGGGAGAACCTTCTCAACGAATTGCATCGACTGGGAATCCATCTTTCCTTAACCTGCGACTGTCTGACTTGGAAATCGGATAAAGTAGAGGAAATGGAGGTCAAAGCGAAAGAAGTAGGTATTCTTGCCACAGAAAACGAGGATATCCGTTCTCTATGCGAATTACTCACTTATGGGGTTAAAGGTATGGCCGCCTACGTGGAGCACGCTTACAACCTAGGTTTCGAGGATACCAGCCTCTATGCCTTTATGCAAGATGCCTTGGTAGCGACGACTCGATCAGACCTGACTGTCGCCGATTTAACCCAATGGGTACTCACCTGCGGCGAATACGGAGTAAAAGCCATGGCCTTATTAGATAAAGCGAATACTTCCACCTATGGTAACCCGGAAATTACGAAAGTGAATATCGGCGTAGGAAAGAACCCGGGTATACTTATCGGCGGGCACGACTTGAGAGACATTCAAGACTTGCTGGAACAAACCGAAGGTACAGGCGTAGATGTCTATACACATAGCGAGATGCTTCCCGCACATTATTACCCGGCTTTCAAGAAGTACAAGCATTTTGTAGGAAACTACGGTAGCGCCTGGTGGAAACAAACATCCGATTTCGAGACATTCAACGGAGTTATCCTGTTTACGACCAACTGCCTTGTCCCTCCCCGTTCTTCCGCCACTTATGCCGATCGGGTCTATACGACCGGCTCTACCGGGTTCGAAGGATTCCCACATATCGCCGATCGTAAGCCCGGAGGCTCTAAGGATTTCTCTGCGTTAATCGAACACGCAAAGAAATGCGCCCCTCCAACGGAAATCGAACATGGGGAAATCATCGGTGGATTCGCTCATGAGCAGGTATTCCAATTAGCCGACAAGGTTATCGATGCCGTAAAATCAGGAGCGATACGTAAATTCTTTGTCATGGCAGGTTGCGACGGAAGAATGAAGAGCCGTAGCTACTATACCGAATTCGCCGAGAAATTACCGAAAGATACCGTCATATTAACCGCCGGTTGTGCCAAATATCGTTACAACAAACTGCCTTTGGGGGAGATCAGAGGTATTCCACGGGTATTAGATGCCGGACAATGTAATGACAGTTACTCATTGGTGATGATCGCCCTCAAGTTAAAAGAGATCTTCGGGCTGGATGATGTCAATGAATTACCTATCGCATACAATATCGCATGGTACGAGCAAAAAGCGGTAATCGTATTACTCGCCCTACTCTACCTAGGCGTAAAAAACATTCACTTAGGACCGACATTGCCAGCGTTCTTGTCGCCGAATGTAGCCAAAGTATTGGTCGATAATTTCGGGATCGCCGGAATAGGTAGTGTAGACGAAGACATGGAACTATTTCTAGGAAAGTAAAATAAACCTTTACCGATCCGCTCTTGTTTTCCTATCACATTTTAATCGATTCAAGATGAATAAGGAACAACAAAAAAGAGTAGCCGCCATTCATGACCTATCGGGATTCGGCAAATGTTCATTGACAGTTGCCCTCCCGATCCTCTCGGCGGCAGGAATAGAGACAAGCGCCTTACCTACGGCCATACTTTCTACACACACAGGAGGTATTCTCGGCTATACATATAGAGACTTGACGGAAGATATGCGTCCGTTCATGAAGCATTGGAAAGAATTAGATATCCGTTTCGACGCCGTCTACAGCGGCTTTCTTGGATCTTTCGAGCAATTAGATATCGTAAAAGAGTTCTTCTCCCTTTTCAAGCGGGAAGATAACCTGATTCTAGTCGATCCTGTCATGGGCGATAACGGAGAACTGTACAAGATCTTCACCCCTAAATTTGCGAAAGGAATGAGATCCCTTTGTGAAAGAGCGGATATTATCGTGCCGAACCTGACGGAGGCCGCATTATTGTTGGGCGAACCCTACCAAGCAGGTCCCTATACCAAAGCTTATATCGATGGTATTTTACATAAGCTAAGTCAGCTAGGCCCTAAGCAAGTTGTCTTGACCGGTGTCTATTTCGACGAGAAAGAACTGGGAGCCGCCACTTTCGATATGGAACGAAATGCGACAGAGTATGTTTTAACAGAGAAAATACCCGGTTATTATCATGGTACGGGAGATGTTTTCGCAAGTGCTTTACTGTCCGGTTTGTTAAATAATTTCAACTTGGAGAGATCTGCGGAAATAGCCGTTCGCTTCACGGCAGAAAGTATTCTTCGAACATTCAAGGCGCAAACGGATTATCGCTTTGGCGTGAACTTCGAACAATCCATTCCGGATTTACTAAAAGAACTGAAACTGATATAAATGAGAGCCTTTTTTTTCTCATATTTGCAAATAAAAGGAATATAATAGTATGGCTAAATTAAGAATAGCGTTTTCTGGTATCGGTGCGGTGGGTGGTTATTACGGAGGTATGGTCGCCGCCCGCTATCAAGGAACAATAAAAGCAGATATCTTTTTTATCGCCCGTGGAGAAAATCTAAAGGCTATCCGTGAAAAAGGTTTACAAATGCAACTAGGCATCCGGACAATCCATACGGCTCCGGCACTAGCCACCGATAATCCCGCCGAGATAGGGCCGGTAGACTACCTTTTCTGTTGTACAAAAAGTTACGATCTAGAAGAAAACATCCAGCAGCTAAAGCCTGTTATCGGACCTAAGACCGTTATCATCCCCTTGCTAAACGGATTGGATATCGAAGAACGAATCCATAATATACTACCCGGACAAGAGGTCTGGAAAGGATGTGTTTATATCGGTTCCCGCTTGACAGAGCCGGGTGTTGTCGAGAAATTCTCCTTGAAGGAACGTATTTTCTTCGGCAACAAAGATGCAAACAAAGATAAGCAAACCGAGTTGCTTAAATTACTTATGTATGCCCGGTTAAACGCTTTTAATCCAGCGGATATAGACCTACGCATCTGGAAGAAATTCTTCATGATCTCGACCGCCGCCACTATCACCTCCTATTTCAATGAAACGATTGGCGAAGTGGTAAATAACCATATCGATCTGTTCATCACATTAGGTTATGAACTCAAAAGCGTGGCAGAAGCCAAAGGGATTCGTCTGCCGGACGGTCAAGTATTCTCCGCCATCGACGCCCAGAGGATCATGCCTAACAACTCCACAACCTCCATGCACAGTGATTTTCAAAAAGGCAATCGCACCGAAGTGGAAACATTGACAGGCTATGTCGTACGAACTGCCCAAGAATTGGGAATCGAAGTTCCGACCTATCAATTCATGTACAAAGGGTTGACCGAATTTCCCTATCCGGTGGCGGATTAATTTCCCAACAAGGGAAAGAGAGTATGTCGAAACCTAATGGATTTTCCGGCAAGCTCTCTTCTCTTATTCTTACTCTGTCCAGACAAACAAATCTAATTATTAATAGTATATGAAAAACAAATTTTATCTCTATTGTATCCTGTGCTTTCTATTCAACGTTGCAGGATATTCGCAAAGTACAGTTTTCGAATCGCTCTCTTTCGAAAGTAACAAATTAGGTAGGAAAGTTTCCTACTCCATCTACCTGCCTTCCGACTACAACACCTCGAAAAGGAATTATCCGGTCCTCTACCTCTTGCATGGTTATACGGACAATGAAACCAACTGGATACAGATGGGACAAATGAAAACGATTGCCGACCGTGCCATCGCAAACGAGGAAGCCGTGCCGATGATAATCGTCATGCCGGACGCATGGGATACTTGGTATATCAACCAGTATGATGGAAAAGTACCTTATGAAGACATGTTTTTTGAAGAACTTATCCCCTATATGGAAAAAACATACCGGATTCGCAGTGACAAAGAAAGCCGGGCAATTGCCGGATTGTCGATGGGTGGCTACGGATCATTCCTGTACAGCTTGCATCATCCGGACATGTTCTGCGCATGTGCTCCGTTGAGTGCCGCCGTTTTCGACGACACAGTCATGGAAGCACGAAAAGCCCGGTCACATAAGGATTTATTCAACCGCCTGTTCGGACCGGGAGACGAACACTGGAAGCAAAACAATGTCTTGAAGATCCTTTCCGACTGGGACCAAAACAACTTGCCCAAAATCCGTTATTACATTGATTGCGGTGATGACGACGGCCTGCTGGACGGAAACATGCAGGTGCACCAGATCATGAGGCAGAAAGGGATCAGGCATGAATTCCGAGTGCGCGACGGCGGCCATAGCTGGACCTATTGGCGGACGGCTTTGCCGGAAGTCCTGAAGTTTGTCAGCCAGACTTTTTGCCGAAGTTGACAAAACCGTAATATTGGTATATCAATCTGTAATTCGTATAAGTTGTAAATCATTTCCTTTCACTATTTTTGCGACATAAAATAACAGACTATCTAAAAAAGAGCTTATTATGTTGCGAACAATCAGACTTACAACTGCATTTATCTGTTTTACGCTTGTCACCCTGCTGTTTCTCGATTTCACGGGGACGTTGCATACATGGTTCGGGTGGCTGGCGAAAATACAGTTCCTGCCGGCGGTATTGGCACTCAACCTCGGCGTGGTGCTGTTGCTCATTGCATTGACCTGGATTTTCGGTCGGGTTTACTGCTCTGTAATCTGCCCTCTCGGTATATTCCAGGATGTCGTTTCATGGCTGGCGGGGAAACGGAAGAAAAATCGTTTCCGGTATTCCCCCGCCTTGTCCTGGTTAAGATACGGGGTGATGGTGATCTTTATCCTTGCCATGATCAGTGGGTTAGGGGCATGGGCGGCCTTGATCGCACCCTACAGCGCTTACGGGCGTATCGCCTCTAACTTATTCGCACCCCTCTGGCAATGGGGGAACAACTTTCTGGCCTACTTGGCGGAACGGGCGGGCAGTTATGCTTTCTACGAGACGGAAGTCTGGCTACGGAGCCTCCCAACCTTTATCATTGCCACAGTTACCTTCATTATACTGATCATACTTGCCTGGCGGAATGGGCGAACCTATTGCAACACGATCTGCCCGGTAGGAACGTTTTTGGGATTGATCTCCCGTTTTTCCGTTTTCAAGCCGGTTATCGATACGTCCAAATGCAATGGTTGCGGTTTGTGTACCCGCAATTGTAAAGCAGCCTGTATCAATGCGAAAGCACACGAGATCGATTACAGCCGTTGCGTCGCCTGCATGGATTGTATCGACAAATGCCGGCAGGGAGCCATCCGATATACACGCAGAAAAACAAACAAGGCGGAAATACAGACCGCCCAACCGGCCGTAGACAAGCCCGATCGTCGCAAATTCTTTACCGTATCGGCATTACTTGCCACTTCAGCCGCACTGAAAGCCCAGGAAAAAGTACAACTCCCGGACAAGAAAGTCGACGGCGGACTGGCCATCATCGAAGATAAAAAGAAACCGGACCGGACAACCCCGATCACTCCTCCGGGCTCGCTGAGCGCTGACAATTTCTCCCAGCATTGCACCGCGTGCCAGCTTTGTGTATCGGTTTGTACGAACCATGTGCTGCGTCCTTCGGGGAACCTTCAAACATTTATGCAGCCAGAAGTATCGTACGAGCGAGGATACTGTCGTCCCGAATGCGTCAAATGTTCGGAAGTTTGCCCGACCGGAGCGATCCGTCCGATCACGAAAGCGGACAAGACGGCTATCCAGATCGGACATGCCGTACTGATTCAGGAAAATTGCATCGTCAACCGGGACGGCGTCACTTGCGGCAACTGTGCCCGCCATTGCCCTACCCAGGCGATCTTGATGGTGGCAAAAGACCCGAACGACCCGGATTCGCCTCAACTGCCGGTCGTAAACGAGGAAAAATGCATCGGCTGCGGCGCCTGTGCTAAAGCCTGCCCTAAGAAGCTGATCCAAATTCGTCTGCAGGATAACAGCATCCTGCCCCTATGCTCCAACAGGGACAAGGGGAATGATCCGGCC
>OGUM01002048.1_pt1 | contig 12675 bp, 10 predicted proteins | sample 1553631 | NCBI WGS metagenome assembly OGUM01 (sample SAMEA2580228, study PRJEB22360) | human gut metagenome | biome: human gut; feature: human-associated habitat; material: faeces | place: Denmark | collected 2008/2010 | reverse complement strand
ACACGAAGGGCGACGCCGCGACCGAAAGCAGGCGCATCGGCCGCGCGACGATTTTTGCGGCCCGCTCGGCGGCGTTCATGCCGATGCGTTTGGGGACCAGTTCGCCGAATATGATCGTGAGGTAGGTGACCGCGATGACGATCGTGACCTGCGCCGTGACGGTCGCCGTGCGCAGCGGAATGCCCAGCCGGGCCAGCTCTCCGCCGAATTTCGCCGCCAGCGTGTCGCCGGAGTAAATACCCGTGAGAATGCCGATCAGGGTGATGCCGATCTGTACGGTCGAGAGGAACCGGTCGGGGTCTTTGGCCAGTTTCAGGGCCTGGCGGGCGCCTGCGCTGCCTTGCCGGGCCTGCATCTCCAGATTCGAGCGGCGGGCCGATATGAGCGCGATCTCCGACATGGCGAACAGCCCGTTGAGCAGGATCAGCAGCAGAATGACGAGAATTTCCATGGAATGTCTTGTCGGTTTGTGTCGCAAAGATAATGGATGTCGGGCTAAAACCAAAGAATATGGTCCCGGGGGAATTGCTTATTCGCTGAAAAACGCTAAATTTGCAGGCAAAATCTATTGGATATGAATATCGAAACCTTTATTTCGGATGCGGTCCGCCGGTCGGTGGAGGCGCTTTACGGTGAGCTTGGCGACGAGCAGTTGCAGATTCAGAAGACCCGCAGGGAGTTCGAGGGCGACTATACCCTCGTAACCTTTCCGCTGCTCCGGCGAAGCCGCAAGTCGCCCGAAGCCACCGCGACCGAAATCGGCGAATACATGGCGGCCAACGTCCCCGAGATCGCGTCGTTCAACGTGATCAAAGGTTTCCTCAACCTTTCGCTCGACAGTGCGTTCTGGGCGGCCCGCTTCGCCGAGGTCGCCGCCGACGAACGTTTCGGGCAGGCTCCCGCGACGGGCCGTACCGTGATGGTCGAGTACTCGTCGCCCAACACCAACAAGCCGCTCCATCTGGGGCATATCCGCAACAACCTGCTGGGTTACTCCGTGGCGCAGATTCTCAAGGCCAACGGCCATACGGTCATCAAGGCCAATCTGGTGAACGACCGCGGCATCCACATCTGCAAGTCGATGCTGGCGTGGAAGCTCTACGGAAACGGCGAAACCCCGGCATCGTCGGGGATGAAGGGCGATCACCTCGTGGGCAAGTACTACGTGGAGTTCGATAAACACTACAAGGCGCAGATCAGGGAGCTGGTCGCGCAGGGACAGCCGGAGGACGAGGCCAAGAAAAACGCCCCGATCATGCTCCAGGCGCAGGAGATGCTGCGCAAGTGGGAGGCCCGGGACCCCGAGGTGTACTCGCTCTGGGAGACGATGAACGGCTGGGTTTACGAGGGCTTCGACGTGACCTACAAGGCGTTGGGCGTCGATTTCGACAAGGTCTATTACGAGTCGCAGACCTACCTGCTGGGCAAGTCGCTCGTCGAGGAGGGGCTTAAAAAGGGTGTCTTCTACCGCCGTCCCGACAATTCGGTGTGGATCGACCTCACGGCCGACGGACTGGACGAGAAACTGCTGCTGCGCGGCGACGGCACGTCGGTCTACATGACGCAGGACCTCGGCACGGCTTTCCGCCGCTTCGAGGACAATAGGCTCGACGACATGATCTACGTCGTGGGCAACGAGCAGAACTACCACTTCCAGGTGCTGAAACTGGTGCTCAAGAAATTGGGCTACGCCGACTGGAGCGATCATATCACCCACCTCTCCTACGGCATGGTGGAGCTTCCCGAGGGCAAGATGAAGTCGCGCGAGGGTACGGTGGTCGACGCCGACGACCTGATCGAAGGCATGGTCTCGACGGCCCGCGAGATGTCGGCCGAGCTGGGCAAGCTCGACGGATGCTCGGAGGAGGAGGCCAATGCCGTTTCGACGATGGTCGGGCTGGGTGCGCTCAAGTACTTTATATTAAAGGTCGATCCCAAGAAAACGATGCTGTTCGATCCCCGCGAGTCGATCGACTTCAACGGCAATACGGGTCCTTTCATCCAGTACACCCATGCGCGCATCCGCTCGGTGCTTCGCAAGGCCGCCGAGGCGGGCATCGACTTCGGAGGAGCCGCCACGGCGGATTACCTGCGCGAGGAGATCGACCTGGTGAAGTCGCTGACGGAGTATCCGTCGGTGGTGAAGTCCGCGGGCGAGAACTTCGCGCCGTCGGTCGTCGGGGCCTATGTCTACGAGCTGGCCAAGCAGTTCAATGGCTATTACCACGACCATTCGATCCTCAAGGAGGAGAACGCCGGGGTGCGCACGATGCGTCTCCAGCTGGCGCAGCAGGTCGCCCGCGTCATCAAGGAGGGCATGAAACTGCTGGGCATCGACGTCCCCGAACGCATGTAACGCATTCTGTGATAATGAAAAACGGAGGTTTCGCCGAAACCTCCGTTTTTTCGTGCCGTTAGCGTGGTACGAATCTTGCGAGAGACGAGGACGTTAACTAACACTATTTTAGCGTGAAAACATTTGCATCAACTTTCGCTCTTTCTCTCGCGTTGTGTGCCGCTGCCGGAGCGACGGCCCAAACCAAGAGTGCGGTTCCGGCTCCTGCGGCCGATACCGTATTGCTGTCGGAGACTGCCGACGGAGACTACATCGTTCGCAGGTTCATCGTCAAAAGCCGCGGCGACGCCGACTATTCGATTCGCTACCAGATCAATCTGGCGACGCTCAATGCCGCGCTCAACGGCAATCCGCAGGAGCTGGACGGACTCAACGCCTTTGTGGACAACCTCGTGAAGGATACGCTCCGGCAGGTCTGCGCCGTGACGATCACGGGCTATTCTTCTCCCGACGGTCCGCTGAAGTTCAACGAAGCGCTGGCTGCCAAGCGGGCCGGCGATTTCAAGGCGTATGTCGACAGGAAGTACGATTTCTCGAAAAAGTACAAGGTGACGGTGAATTCCGTCGCCGAGGATTGGGAGACGTGCCGCGCGCTGGTCGCACAGTCGTCGATGCCCGACCGGCAGTCCGTGCTGAACGTCATCGACGGCAAGCAGTCGTCCGATCAGAAAGAATTGGCGCTCAAGAAGATGCCGGCTGCATGGAGCTACCTGAAAAAGAACGTTCTGCCGAAACTGCGCCGTGTCGAACTGACGATCGGCTATGGTGCGGGCAGCATCGTCGAGCAGCGCACCATGATCCCCAAACCCAAACCGGCTCCGCAGCCGCAGCCCGCGCAACCCGCTGAACCGTATGTCGTTGTCGACGAGCAGGTGAACGGAATCATCGTCGAGATGCCCGACAGGCACGAATACAAGAAGGAGGTGCGCGAGGAGTCCCGGGAGGTGAAGAAGGAGGCGAGGGCCGCCGAGCGGCTCGCCAAAAAAGAGGCCCGCGAAGCGCAGAAGATAGTCCGCCAGCAGGAGAAGGCTGCCAAAAAGATCGCTAAAAAGGAGGCCAAGGCCGCCAAGAAAGCCGAGAAGGCCGCCAAAAAGACCTACAAGGAGCTTGAAAAAATGTAATGAAAAAGGATTCCGGAAATCCGGAATCCTTTTTTGTCCGCCGCCCGCCCGGGAAATAATTCCCGGGGCCGCAGTCCGAAAATGTTTGATAATCCGAAACGTTTTATTACCTTTGTCAGAGCAAAAATTTTAAAATCGACTGAATATGGCAAATTTACGAAACCTGAAGAAGGAGATTGACTACCGCCTTGAGGAGGTTGTTTTCGACTGCGATATGGCTATCTGTTTCCAGCCTTCGAAAGAGAAGGAGATTTTCGAGGTGATGCAGGAGGCCGTCGGCGTTCGCAACGATCTGTTCGCCAAAGCGATGAATCCCGCCGAGCCGCACAACCCGTCGCTCGTCCGCAAGCACTACGCTGCCCTGCGCGCCGAGATGGACGACGTTTTCGGCAAACTTTTCGAAAAGTTGAGCAAGATCAACGAGCAGAAATAGGGTAGTCCCTTTCGCTGAAAAACAACGGAGCGCCTCATGCGGGGCGCTCCGTTCGTTTTATTCGTGGTCGCGGCAGCAGTCGCCGGGGTGGTGTTCCAGCACGGTGTGGGGGATGTGCCCGTGCGATACCAGTTGAATCGGGCAGTCGTAGTTGCGCAACTGTTCCTCGGTCAGAATGTTCGAACGGTGGCGGTGGACCTGCCGGTTGACGCAGACGATCTCCTTCACGACGCTGGTGATCGTGCCGATGTCGTGCGACACCATGACGATTGCCATGCGCGTATTCAGCTCATGCAGCGTACGGTAAAGCTCTTTCTCGAACTTGTTGTCCACGAAATTCGCGGGTTCGTCCAGAATCAGCAGCTTCGGGTCCGAGATCACGGCCCGGGCCAGCAGCGCCCGCTGCATCTGCCCGCCCGACACCTCGCCGATGGGGCTGCGGGCCGTGTCGGCGATTCCCGATGCCGCAAGCAGTTCCATCGCTCTGGCACGGTCCTCCTTCGTGTAGCGGGAGCTGAATCCGCGGCGGCCCTGCAATCCCGACAGTACGACCTCGAGGACCGAGATCGGGAATGCGCGGTCGAAATCCGAAATCTGCGGCATGTAGCCGATCAGCCGTTCCTTCCCGCGGAACAGCTCCGGGGCGAGAGTCAGCTCTCCGGTGTGGGGGACGGTTCCCAGGATGGCCTTTACGAGCGTCGTTTTTCCGCCGCCGTTGGGACCTATGACCCCCAGGAAATCGAGGTCCGCAATCTCCAGGTCGACGTGCCGGAGGGCCTCGTAGCCGTCGTATGCGACACTTACGTCGCGCAGCGTTACCAGATTCATTTTGCCGTGATTGAATCGGTCATTGCGTCGATGGCGCCGATGGCGTCTTCGTCCAGCGGGTCGATCTCCACGTATTCGGCGTCGATGTCGCGGGCGATGATCTCCACGGTCGATGCCGGGAACTGGTTCTGGTAGAAAATCCGCCGCACGCCGTCCTCGCGGGCCTGTCGGATAACCGCCGTCAGCTGTTTGGCCGACGGTTCCTTGCCGTCGGCCTCGATGGCCACCTGCCGCAGTCCGTAATCGCGTGCGTAGTAGGTGAGTGCGGGATGGTAGACGATGAAGTACTTCACGCCGCTCCGGGCGATCTTCTCCGCCGTGCGGATGTCCAGTTCCTTGAGCGTGCTGCGCAGCCGGTTGTAGCCGGCCTCGTATTTCACCGAGTCGGGATAGGCGTTGCGAATTGCCTCGTAGGCGTTTGCGGCCATCGTTTGCAGGGCTTTGGGCGAGGTCCAGACGTGGGGGTCTACACCGTGGGCATGCCCGTGGTCGTGTCCGTGGTGGCCGTGCGAGCAGGAGCCTGCGATCAGGTCGATACCGCGGCTCAAGTTCACGACTTTCGCCTGATCCCCGACTTTGCCCAGCAGGGTGGTTTCGAAGTCGATCAATCCCACGTTGAAAATGAGCTGTGCCTTGTTCAGCTCCACGAACTGCCGGGGCGTCGGCTCGAACGTTTCGGGACTTGCTCCGGGCGGCACGAGCACCTCGATTTTGAAATCGTCGCCGACAATCCCCTCCACGATGCTGCGCAGCGGGGGGATCGAGACGTAAAACGTATTCTCCCCGGCGGGCTGTTCCGGCGTGCAGGCCGCGAGCAGCAGGGCCGCCAGTAAGTATGCCGATAATTTACGCATGGTTGACAATCAATGATTTGTGATTTATATGGTAGGGTAGTCCCCTGTATTTTGTGCAAAGGTAGTAAAATTACCCGTAGCGGCGGGATTTTGCGGCTTGTTTTGTCGTTTCGGCCGAAATGTTTATCTTTGGCCCCCGATTAAAATCCCCGTATGCCGATAAACAATCCGAAAGAGGTCCTCGCCCTGGTGGAGAGGGCCGCCTCCGACAAGATTTCGCTTCCCGTTCGCAAAATATTGATTTTAGCGTTTTTAGCTGGCGCCTATATTTCTATGGGAGGCTTGTTTTCCATCGTGATAGGGTATGGCTTTCCGTCGATGGCTCCTGCTCCGGGATTGCAGCGCCTGCTCTCCGGACTTGTCTTCCCGCTGGGGCTTATGCTGGTCGTTTTCGCGGGAGCGGAACTCTTTACGGGCAATAATGCCGTGCTGATCCCCGGTGCATTGGGACGACGTTATGGATGGCGTAAGGTGTTGTTAAATTGGATGTTGGTCTATGCCGGAAATTTTGTCGGGTCGCTGTTTTTCGCCTGTTTTCTCGTGAAACTTCCCGGCATGCTCTCTGCCGAGGCGTGGCGTTCGGCGGCCGTCGGCATTGCCGAGGCAAAGGTCTCGATGCCGTGGCTCACGGTGTTCCTGCGGGGTGTCGGCGCCAACTGGCTGGTGTGCCTGGCCGTGTGGCTGGGTTTGAGCGCCAACGATGTCGCGGGCCGGCTGCTGGGATTGTTTTTCCCGATAATGTGTTTTGTGGCAATCGGTTATGAACACAGCATCGCCAATATGTTTTTCATTCCGCTGGGCATGATGCACGGTGCATCGGTCACCGTGTCCGATTTTCTGCTTGCCAATCTTGTTCCCGCGACTTTGGGCAATATCGCCGGCGGAGCGGTCTTTGTCGGCGGTATCTACTGGTATATTAATAAGTAAAAACGGTTGATTATTAATCAATTAATATTCGGATAACGACCATAATTTAACATAATGATAATATTAATTCAATTACCTTTGTACTGTAAGGATGCTTTTTTTATGGTCGCCGGTCGGACGATTGGCCGGCGGGTTAAATTCATTTTGGATTTTAAGCTTCGGCCGGCGGCGGATTATCTTCCTGTGCGTGCAACATTCACAAAAATATTCCGGGCGATGGCTTTTAGCGCTTTGTCGGCGTGAAACTCTCGAAGGTAAGGTCATCGTACAATATTACGATTCGCCGGACGGCGACGTCTGTCCGTGTGCCGGAAAATGGAGCCGTTGCCGGCGGCGCCGGATTTTCGGACGTTGTCGAAGCCGGCTCCTGATGCGGCGGGTTGAGCGGCGTATTCCGGGTCGGACCGAACAATCCGTCGGAGATCGACGATTCGACCGCAGTGGCCGGTGCGGATTGTTCGGGTTCGCTGTCGCGATACATCTTGTCGGAATCGAGCAGCAGCCAATCCGGATTGATCCGGGGAACCTCCGGAGAATCTTTTGTAACAAATCGAAGCCCGGTTTGTTTCGCCCGGCGAGAATATGGGAAATTCCCGCCGGATTGATTTCGAGCAGTTCCGCGAGCTGGCTCGGCTTCAATCCTTCGTTTTTCATCAGATCGAGCAATTTTTCCCTCATCAGCGCAAATTTTTACAAATATAAAGTTTTTTCTTTTGTAAAACAAGTGAAATCTACATTTGTAAAATGTTAATAAGTGTCGACAAAGTTTACAAGTGTAAATAAGTCGATATGGTTAAATTTGCATGCAATCTATTTGTTAAAGCGTTATTTTAGATAAATAACGATAAATATATGGTATTTGAATATTTACGCTGTGCACTATTGGCGCAGTCTACTTGTAGCTGGTTATTGATGGATTAGACTATATGATATTGAATTGTTTCTTTAAGTAATATTCGTAAATGACTGATTAATGAGTATATATTGCTCAATGTTTAATATTTTAATCGCTTGTTGGTCGCTCTGAAATTGCAGTTTATTTAAAGGATGTTGAATTATTACAATTGTAACTATTGACATCTTTAACAAACAAATGTGATTTACAAATGTAATTACATATGGAAATGACGCGGACATTGTGTGTTTACATTTGTAAATACACTACCCTATTTTGTAAAAATGGATGCATTTTCAAGCTATTTCCGAACCCTTATCAGACATTTTGTTAACATCTCCGGATTTCGGATTTATTATGTTAAATAAAAAGAAACCGGATAGTGTTGATAACCCACTATCCGGCTTAAATACAGCTTGTTGTAGATTTGTAAACAGCCTTCTATTTCGAGAGTTTGTCGGCTATTTCGCAGAACTCTTCCGGCGTCAGTTTGAGCTTTTCGCGGTGGAAATCCACGTCGTTTTCGCTCTGAATGGGGATCAGATGAATGTGTGCATGGGGCACTTCGAGGCCTAAAACGACGACTGCTACCCTTGCACACGCTATTTCCCGCTTGATTTTGGCTGCGACCTCTTTGGCGAAAAGCATCATGCCTGCCAGCGTTCGGTCATCGAGGTCGAAAATGTAGTCCACCTCCTTTTTGGGGACGACCAGCGTATGGCCTTTTGTCAGCGGATTGATGTCGAGAAATGCATAGTAGTCTTCGTTTTCGGCTACTTTGTACGAGGGGATCTCCCCTGCGATGATGCGTGAAAAAATAGTTGCCATATCTTTGTTTTTAGGTTTTGCCTATTTAGCGACCGGGGCGTCTTCCGAAGTTTCGGCTGCATTTTTTTCTGCGGCGATTCGTTTATTGCGGATCAGTTCCTTGATGCTGTTAAATACATTGACAAGGATCATTATCAGCAGCAGGCTGTCGGTGAATGTGAACTTGTCCGGTTCTGCGAAAAGCCCGAAAATCGCCCATGTCGTGAATAACGCACCCCAGAACCAAAGCGCCCTGCGCTGCATTCGGACCGTTTTCGCGGCTTCCCGCCGGCGGTATTCTTCCAGCCATTTATTTTCCCGAGGTGTCATTTTCGTCATTTATCGAGGTTTCTGCTGTGGAGAAAGTGGGGCAGAGATCGCCCCACGGCCTCTTGTCCGCCAAAATACGCCTGTTATTGACAATGCCGAGAAGGATGCTGACGAGGGAGAGGGCGATCCCCAACGCTCCCAACCAGTCCGACCGGGAGATGACATCGGTACGGAATAAGTAGATTCCCCATCCGATACTTGCGGCGATTGCGCATCCGAGCAGGATGTATTGCAGTTTCAGATTGCGTTTTGCCTTGTCCGGGTCCCGGGCGGCGGCCCGCCAACGCAGTTCTTCGGGCGTCAAGAGGGCTTTAGGCTTGGTTTCAGGCATCTTATTCCTCGAACTTGGGTTTCAGTATTTCCGAGTAGATAATCGCCTGCCGGAGGTTGAATTCTTCGGTCTGGGACGTTGTTGCCGCATCCGGTGCATTGTTCGTGAGGGAATGCGCGGCGATTTCGTCATTCCCGCTGTCGTCCATGAGCCGGTTGACGGTCTGGTGGCGTAAATGCCCCCTCCCGGCGGCTTTCGGCGTCGTATGTTCCGGTGCGTATTCCTCGGCGGGAATCTCCTCCAGACTCTGGCATTCGTCCGGAAAAACGGGTGCAACGGGCCACGGCGCAGGGCGCGGAGCCGGCATCGGGTCCGGTTCGGACTCCGGGTGTGCCTGCGAGGGCCACGCCTCTTCGTGGCCGGGTGTGCGGGCGCCTTTTCCGCGGGCCTTGCGCGATTGCGATACGACGTTGAATATCATCGCTCCGGCGATGATCACGACCCATATTACCGTTGCGAAATCATCCATGTCTTTAACTCAATGTTCGTTTGACACTCTCTATACCCTTTATCTTGCGCAGTTTGTCCATCACGGCGTGGAGACTTTCGGCGTCCTTCACGTAGAGGCTGACGTTGCCTTCGAAGATGCCGTCGTGGCTGTGGATGTTCACTTCGCGGATATTGATGTTGAAATCGGCGCTTACGACCTTCGCCAGGTCGAGCAGGATGCCCTGCCGGTCGATGCCGCGCAGTTCCGTGGTCACCAGGTAGGACATGGCCTTGTGCTGCGACCATTTGATCTCCTCCTTGACGATGTTGTGGCCGAACTGTGTCGCAAGACGGTTCAGCTCGTCGCACGTGGCCTTGTGTACGATGATGTTTCCCGAGGCGGGGTCTCGATACCCTACCACCTTGTCGCCCGGAATGGGCTTGCAGCACTCCGCGATTTCGAACTGCGGTTCCGTGGCCGGAGCCTCCTCTGCCGGGGCGATTTCGCCCGGAATTGCGGCATCGTCCGTCTCGTCCTCCTTCTTCTGGGGGATGAAGAGGGTCCAGAATTTGAGTATCTTGCTCTTGGAGTTGACCTTGAGGGCTTTGTCCAGGTTGTCGAGCGAGACGATTCCCGCTCCGATCTTACTGTACAGCTCCTCCTTGTTCTTGCTGTCGTAAATGGGCGTGATCTTGCGCAGCACGCGGCCGCTCAACTTGACGTTCAGCGACTTCATCTTTTCGTCGAGCATCTGCATGCCCCGCTCGATGTTGTTCTGCCGTTCGCGTTTGAGGAAACTCTTGATCGACTGTTTGGCCTTGGCCGTGGTGACCGTTTCGAGCCATTCGGGCTTGGGACGGGCGTTGTCGGCCGTGATGATCTCGATCTGGTCGCCGCTGTTGATCTGCGTGGTGATCGGTTCGAGTTTGTGGTTGATCTTGGCACTGATGGCGCTGTTTCCGATCTTCGAGTGGATATCGTAGGCGAAGTCGAGGGCCGTGGCTCCGAACGGCATTTTCCGGGCTTCGCCCTTGGGTGTAAATACCACTATTTCCGATGTATACAGTGATAACTTAAAGTTGTCCAGGAAGTCCACAGCGTTCTCCGTCGGACTGTTCAGCGCCGCGCGTATCTGTTTCAGCCACTTGTCGAATTCGTCCTCGTCCTGCGAAATGGTCGCATGCTTGTATTTCCAGTGGGCGGCGAACCCGCGTTCGGCGATGTCCTCCATGCGCTGCGTGCGGATCTGCACCTCGACCCACACTCCGTCGGGTCCCATCACTGTCGAGTGCAGCGCCTCGTAGCCGTTGGCCTTGGGCATCGAAATCCAGTCCCGCAGCCGGTCGGGCTTGGGGGTGTAAATGTCGGTGATCGTGGAGTAAATCTGCCAGCATTGGGTTTTCTCCGACGGAAACGGCAGCGGCTTGAAGACGATGCGGATGGCGAACAGGTCGTAAATCTCCTCGAAAGGAATCTGCTTGCGCTGCATCTTGCTCCAGATCGAGTAGACGCTTTTCACGCGTCCCGAAATCTCGTAGTTGATGTTGTCGCGGTTGAGCGAGGCGATGATCGGGGCGTTGAACTTGTTGATGAACTCCCGGCGCGAAGCTTCGCTTTCCTGCAATTTCTGCGTGATTTCGGCATATTGCTGCGGGAAGCGGTACTTCATGCAGAGGTCCTCCAGTTCGCTCTTGATCGAGTAGAGCCCCAGCCGGTAGGCCAGCGGCGCGAAGAGGTAGATCGTCTCGCCCGTGATCTTGATCTGCTTGTTCATCGGCATCGCCCCCAGCGTGCGCATGTTGTGCAGGCGGTCGGCGATCTTTATCAGGATCACCCGTACATCGTCGGAGAGCGTGAGGAGCACTTTACGAAAATATTCGGCCTGCTCGGAGGTGTCGGCGTTGAACACGCCGGACATTTTCGTCAGTCCGTCGACCATCGAGGCGATTTTCGGGCCGAAAATGCGTTCCATGTCCTCCACGGAGTATTCCGTGTCCTCCACGACGTCGTGCAGCAGGGCTGCGACGACCGATTTCACGCCCAGCCCGATCTCCTCGATGACGATCTTGGCTACTGCAATAGGATGCAGGAGGTACGGCTCGCCGGAGCGGCGCCTTACCCCCTCGTGTGCCTCCTTGGCCAGGAAAAATGCACGTTTGATGAAGTTCCAGTCCTCGTCGTTCTTGCAGATCTTGGTGCACGAGAGGAGCAGGTCGTCCCATTTCTCCTTTATAAGGTTCTCATCCTCGGCAGTATATCCCATAGACTACTCCTTTTTGGTGGTCTTCATGGCTTCGCGGACCTTGGCCTCGATCTCGTTGCGCAGCTCCTCGTCGTTTTTCAGCAGCTCCTTGACGGCGTCGCGTCCCTGTCCGATCTTGCGGTCGCCGTAGGAGAACCACGATCCGGCCTTCTTGACCACGCCGTAATCGACGCCCAGGTCGACGATCTCGCCGATCTTCGAAATGCCCTCGCCGAACATGATGTCGAACTCCGCGCGTTTGAACGGAGGGGCCACCTTGTTCTTCACGACCTTGACCTTCGTGCGGGTTCCCAGCTGGTCCTCGCCGTCCTTGATGACCGACATGCGGCGGATGTCGATACGCACCGAAGCGTAGAATTTCAGCGCATTGCCTCCCGTGGTGGTCTCGGGGTTGCCGTAGACCACGCCGATCTTGTCGCGCAGCTGGTTGATGAAGATGCAGACGGTCTTGGTCTTCGAGATGCTCGACGTGAGTTTGCGCAGCGCCTGCGACATGAGTCGCGCCTGAAGACCCATCTTCGAGTCGCCCATCTCGCCCTCGATCTCGGCCTTGGGCGTCAGCGCCGCCACGGAGTCGATGACGATGATGTCGATGGCGCTCGAACGGATCAGCGAGTCGGCGATTTCGAGCGCCTGCTCGCCGTTGTCGGGCTGCGAAATGAGCAGGTTGTCGACGTCCACGCCCAGTTTCTGTGCGTAGAAACTGTCGAAGGCGTGCTCGGCGTCGATGAAGGCCGCGATGCCGCCGGCCTTCTGCGCCTCGGCGATGGCGTGAATCGCCAGCGTGGTCTTGCCCGACGACTCGGGACCGTAGATCTCCACGACGCGGCCCTTGGGATAGCCGCCTACGCCGAGCGCCATGTCGAGCGTGATCGAACCCGTCGGGATGACCGGAATGTCGTTCACTTCGGTGCTGTTCATGCGCATGATCGAGCCTTTGCCGAAGTCCTTCTCTATTTTCTGCATCACTGCGTCCAGCACTTTGAGCTTGTCCGCGTTTATCTGTACTTTTTCTGCCATTATGGTTTTGTTTTGTATCATTAACTTTGTTTCGGTCCGCTGCTGTCGAACTTCGCCGAGCGGCGGGAGCCGTTGTTTCG
>OGUM01002043.1_pt1 | contig 12692 bp, 10 predicted proteins | sample 1553631 | NCBI WGS metagenome assembly OGUM01 (sample SAMEA2580228, study PRJEB22360) | human gut metagenome | biome: human gut; feature: human-associated habitat; material: faeces | place: Denmark | collected 2008/2010 | reverse complement strand
TCGAAGGGCTGTTACGAGCGGCTCCGCAGGGCGGAGCTGCGGCCTGCCGATTCACCCGAGGCGAATCGAAAATCTTCCGGCCGCGACTGCCAGAAGCCGCTCCTTTCCTTATCTGTTGTTTTTGATGTCGGCCTATTCTGTGAAAAGCGCCTTCGGGAGCTGGTCGACGCTGTTTATCGGGACTACCTCGATGCCTTTGGGACGCTTGCCGCCTTTGGCCAGATAGCCCGACACGATGATGCGCCTGAATCCGAGCCTTGCGGCCTCGCTGATGCGCTGTTCGGTGCGGGGCGCGGGGCGCACTTCGCCCGACAGGCCTATTTCGCCGGCGCAGCAGACCCCCTCGGCCACGGGACGGTCGTAGTAGGACGAGATCACCGCCGCCACGACCGCGAGGTCCAGCCCCGGGTCCGCGACCTTGAATCCGCCCGCGAAATTCAGGAAAACGTCTTTCTGGAACATCTTCATCCCCACGCGCTTCTCCAGCACGGCCAGCAGCATGTTCATGCGCCGTGCGTCGTATCCGGTCGTCGAACGCTGGGGCGTGCCGTACGTCGCACCGCTCACCAGCGCCTGCACCTCGATCAGGTAGGGCCTCACGCCGTCGGCCGATGCCCCCACGGCGATGCCGCTCAACGGCTCCTCATAGTGCGTCAGCAGGATTTCCGACGGATTGTCAACCCCCCGCAGTCCGGCGTCGAGCATCTCGAAGACCCCGATTTCGAACGTCGCTCCGAACCGGTTCTTGATGCCCCGCAGGATGCGGTAGATGTTGTTGCTGTCGCCCTCGAACTGCAACACCACGTCGACGATGTGTTCGAGTATCTTGGGACCGGCTATCGAGCCGTCCTTGGTGATGTGGCCGATGATGAAGATCGACGTTCCGGTCGATTTGGCGTATTTCAGAAGCGTCGCCGCGCATTCGCGGATCTGCGACACGCTTCCCGCCGACGAGTCCAGGAGGTCGGTGTAAATCGTCTGTATCGAGTCGATCACCACCAGGTCGGGACGGTGCTCGGCGATCTGCGCCACGATGTTTTCCAGCAGCGTTTCGGGATAGATCAGGCACTCGTCGTTGCCGATGCCGATGCGCGCGGCGCGCATCTTGATCTGCTCGGCCGACTCCTCGCCCGAGACGTAGAGAGTTTTCAGTCCGTTCGCCGCCAGCGCGATTTGCAGCGAGAGGGTCGATTTGCCGATTCCCGGCTCGCCGCCCACGAGGACCAGCGACCCCGGGACCATCCCGCCGCCCAACACGCGGTTTACCTCGGCGTTTCCCAGATCGAGGCGGACGTGCTCGCTTTCGCGGATGTCCCTCACGCGCTGAGGCTTCGCCGCGGGCAGGGGACCCGCCGCGACCGCCGGGACCGAACCGCTCTCGCGGGCGATGATCTCCTCGGCGAACGTGTTCCATTCGCCGCACGAGGGGCAGCGTCCCAGCCATTTCGGGGCTTCGAACCCGCAGTTTTTGCAGAAAAATGCCTTTTTGACCTTTGCCATACGTCCTCCTATTTTGCGTTTGCCGAGGTGTACTCCCGGCGCACGGCCTTCGTGATTCCGGCCTCGGGGTAGAGAGCTTGGTACTCTTCGGTCAGGTCGACCGTCAGGAGGGTCTTGCTCGTGCCGTCCTCGGCCTTGTAGGCCGAGACGACGCAGGTGTACTTCATCGCCGGTTCCGGACAGTAGACGAGGATGTCGGTTGCGCCCGGGTCCTTGAAGAAGACGCCCCGCACCCGGTCCGCCTCCGCCGTCTGTCTGATCCGGAGGCGCCCGCCGTTGTATTTGGTGAATTCCCGCACGTAGCTTCCGCCCGCCGCTTCGATCTCCTCCCTGATCCGTTCGACCACGGGGTCCGTTTCGTTTTCCCCAGCCTTCGTCTCCGGTTCCGTGGGGTCAGAGGGGTTCGTGGGGTCAGTGGGGTTCGTGGGATCGGTGGGGTCTGTTGGGTCGGTGGGGTCTGTTGGATCGGTGGGACCCGGTTCGGGGTCCGGAAGGGTGATTTCGGCCTCGACGCGCACGACGGGATAAACCGCCGTGTAAAATGCGTCGGAATCGTCTCCGCAGGCGGCTGCCAGCAACAGCAGGCAGGTCGTGCCGTATTTCAGTTGTTTCATCATAATCCGGAATCTTCGTCGATCAGTATTACCAACACCCGTTTGTCGGGCCAGCATCGCAGCATTTCCATCCGGGTGTTGCAGATGCGGTCCTGCGAGTTGCAGTCCGCGCAGACGCCCGTTTTGGCGCAAGGGGTGCGGAATCCGGGGTGTCGCGCGACGTTCTGTGGGGCGGCGATCCGGCGGATGCGCTCCTCGGCCTCGTCGCGGTCGGCCACGATCTTGTTGCGTCCGGCCACGATGATCACCTTCCGGGGGCCGAATGCCACCGGTGCGATGCGGTTGCCCACCTTGTCCAGCCAGTGCAGTGTTCCCTGCTCCGTCACGGCGTTCACGCCCGTGATGAAAAGGTCCGACAACAGCGCGCGGCGGCGGATTTCCAGCCGCTCCTCGTAGGGCTTCGAGGCGTCGAACCCGTCGAGCAGCGTCAGCCGCCCGTTGCTCCGCAGCCACTCGACGATGCCCGTTCCGCGCATCGTCATGGAGTCGCCGAACGACACGAGTTGCGGGTTTTCGGCCTCCACGACGGCCTTCATCAGGGCGAAGGCCGCTTCGGCGTCCTTCACCACCTCGGCCTCGAAACGGTGTCTCCGCAGCGCCGCGGCGCAGGCTTCCGTTTTTTCCGCAGTTCGGTTTGCCATCGGCTCCGCATTTATTTGATAAAGAACCGGTAAATGTCGTTGCCGTTGGCGTAGAGCAGCAGGAACAGAATGATGATCAGTCCGACATACTGCGCCGCTTCGAGCACCTTGTCGCTCACCTTACGGCCCGAGATCATCTCCCAGAAAGTGAAGATCGCGTGCCCGCCGTCGAGTCCCGGGATCGGCAGAATGTTCATCACCGCGAGGATGATCGACAGGAAGGCGGTCTTCATCCAGAAGTCCTGCCAGTCCCACGTGGAGGGGAAGATGCTGCCGATGGAGATGAATCCGCCCAGCTCCTCGTACATCTTGGTTTTGGGCTGCACGATCATCTTCAGCTGGTCCCAGTAGGAGGAGATCACCTTGCCCGTCCTTTGAATACCGGCCGGAATCGCCTCCAGGAACGTATATTTCTGCGTGCGCAGCGCGAGGCCCTTGCGGATGACTCCGAGCGTGCCGTTCTCCGAGACGGGCGCTTTGAATTCAAAGAGCATGTCCCCTTCCCGCAGGACTGTCAGCAGCACCGAATCTCCGGCGTGCGCCTTCAGGTATTGGCCGTAGCCCGCAAAGTCGAGACCCGAAACGTTGTCGATGGCTACGATCTCGTCTCCCTTCCGCAACTGTGCGACGGTCGGGTTTACGACGCTGTCGATCAGAAAGGGGATGCGGGGCAGGAGGAAATTTTCGTATCCCTTCTGCTGGCGCATCGAGATCAGCTCGTCGAGCGGGAGGATCAGTTCCACCTGCCGTCCGTTGCGTTCGACCACGACGCTGCGGTCGCTTTCGGTGATGATCAGCGAGTTTACGACCTTGTTGATGTCGTCCGCCTCTTCGCCGTCGATGCTCACCAGCCGGTCTCCGTCGTGGAATCCGAGTTTGTGCCCGGCCTCGTTGAAGTTGTAGCCCCACTTGGCGTCGGCGTTCGAGAAATAGGTGTCGCCCCACGTGTAGCAGATACCGATGTAGATGGCCACGGCCAGCACGACGTTCATCACCACGCCGGCGATCATCACCAGAAAACGCTGCCAGGCGGGTTTGGCGCGGAACTCGTCCTGTTTGACGGGCTGTTTCATCTGTTCCGTGTCCATCGACTCGTCGATCATGCCGGCGATCTTGACATATCCGCCCAGCGGCAGCCATCCCAGACCGTACTCGGTGTTTCCGCGTTTGAATTTGAACAGCGAGAACCACGGGTCGAAGAAGATGTAGAATTTCTCGACGCGGATTTTGAACACCCGCGCCATGATGAAGTGACCCATCTCGTGAATGCCTATCAGGATGGTGAAACAGAGGAAGAACTGAATGATTTTTACAAGAATGTCCACAAGCTTTAATTTTTAATTTTTTAATTGTAGGAACTCCGCCGCCAGCGCGCGGGCTTCGGCGTTCGCCTCGGCGTAATCGGCCAGGGTGGGCGAGGGGACGAATGCGGCGTGCTCCAGCGCGTAGCGGATGGCGCGCACGATGTCGAGCCATGCGCATTTGCGGGCGAGGAACGCCGCCACGGCCACCTCGTTGGCGCCGTTCATCGTGCAGGCCGCCGTGCCGCCGCGCCGCAGACAGTCGTAGGCGATGTCGAGCGCCGGGTATTTCGCGCGGTCCACTTCGGCGAAGGTCAGCTGCGGATGGTTCAGGAAGTTGAACCGCTCGCCGGGACGGTTCGCCCGGTCGGGGTACAGCAGCGCGAAGCTGATCGGCAGGCGCATGTCGGGCGTTCCGAGCTGGGCCTTGATTGCGCCGTCCTCGAATTCGACCATCGAATGGATGATCGACTGCGGGTGGAGCAACACCGAAATCCGTTCCGCCGGGGTCCCGAACAGCCAGTGGGCCTCGATCACCTCGAAACCCTTGTTCACGAGCGTCGACGAGTCGATCGTGATCTTCGCGCCCATGTCCCACTGGGGGTGGCGCAGGGCCTGCTCCACCGTGACGTTCGCCAGCTCTTCAGCCCGGAAGTCGCGGAATGCGCCGCCGCTGCACGTGACGATCAGCCTTCTGACCGGGGCGCGCTCGCCCACGAGACACTGGAAGATGGCCGAATGTTCCGAGTCGATCGGAATCACCGGGGCTTTCCGCTTCCGGGCCAGCGGTATCACGCAGGCGCCGCCCACCACGAGCGACTCCTTGTTGGCCAGCGCGAGCTTCTTGCCCGCCTCGATGGCCGCCACCGTGGGAGCGAGTCCGGCGTAGCCCACCAGGGCGTTCACCACCACGTCCGTGCCGCCTCCGGCCGCGACCTGCGCCACGGCCTCCTCTCCGGCATATACTTTGGTGTCGGTTCCCGCGAGTGCGTCGCGCAGCTGCGCGTAGTGCTGTTTGTCGGCGATCACCGCCGCGTCGGCGTCGAATTCTCGGGCCTGCCGGGCCAGTCGTTCCCAGTTGCGGTTGGCCGTGAGGACGCGGACCTCGAAGCGGCCGGGGTTTTCGCGGGCGATGTCGAGCGTCTGCACGCCGATCGAGCCGGTCGAACCCAGTATTGCGAGTCTTTGTTTCATGCGTTTGTCAGAAGACGATGTACCCCTCGGGGTCCACGGGTTTGCCGTTGTTCCAGAGTTCGAATTCGAAGAGCCGGACCTCTCCGTCCTGCACTTCGGCGTTGTAGCCGATCAGTTCGCCCGAACGGATGGTCTGGCCGGTCGTTACGAGCGACTGCGAGAGGTTCTTGTAGACCGAGATCAGGTTCCCGGCGTGTTGCAGGACCACGATGTAACCCGTCTCCGGGGTCCAGAGGCTCTGAACCACCGTGCCGTTGTCGATGGCCGTGATGCGGTCGGCGGCGGTCGCGGCGATCTTCACGCCGAAATTTCCCTGCCGGATGTCAAATTTTCCGGTTATGATTCCCTCGACGGGCGTCGCCAGCTCGATGGCCTCGCGCACCTTGCGCCGCGAGCCGCCCTGTCCGGCGATGGCGTATTCGCCGTCGCCCTCCATCTGGGCCCGCAGGAGCGAGTCTTCGTGCGAGGGCATCACCAGCACCTTGCTGATGCGCGACGAGTCCGACGAGGCGAGCACGCGCGCCACGGGCGTGCGTCCCTCCATGATCAGGGCTATGTTCTCGTTGTAGGTCAGCATGTCGTTCATCATGCGCTCCATCGAGTCGAGCCGGATGATGTTCTGCACGAGGCTTTCGCGCGAACGGTCGGCCTCGGTGCGGTATCCGGGCAGGAATTCCAGGATGGGGGAGTACGCCACCAGCGACAGCGTGAGGATGAAGAGCATCAGCACGAACGCCACCAGTCCCGCGAGGATACTCGCCGGCGAGAGGTGCATGTGCCACTCTTCGGTGTTGTCCGTGGCGTTGAGCATGTTGAACCGGCGTTTGCGGAACAGGCCGCGCCACCATGCCCGTATGGTTTTCAGAAATTTCATCTCTCCGGGTACGATTTCTCTTTGTTAACCCTACAAAGATAGGCAAATTTGCATAAATCCTTTGCGGGGCGCGCTTAATTTTTTACCTTTGTGGATGTTTTGAACCAATGTCATAAACAGATAAAATAACATGGTAAAACCCACATTACTGGTACTCGCCGCGGGCATGGGCTCCCGCTACGGGTCGCTCAAACAGATGGACGGTGTCGGTCCCAACAACGAGGCCATCATCGACTATTCGGTCTACGACGCCATCCGCGCCGGTTTCGGCAAGGTCGTCTTCGTCATCCGCCACTCCTTCGAGAAGGAGTTCCGCGAGGTCTTCTCGGCCGACCGTTTCGGCGGGCGCATCGCCGTGGATTTCGTTTTCCAGGAACTCGACTACCTGCCCGAAGGTCTTGCCGTTCCCGAAGGCCGTGTCAAGCCGTGGGGTACGAACCACGCCGTGATGATGGCAGCCGATGCGGTTCACGAACCCTTCGCCGTGATCAACGCCGACGATTTCTACGGCGCCGAGGCCTATAAGACCATCGGGGACTACCTGGCGCAGCTCGGCGAGAGCCGCAACAGCTATTGCATGGTCGCTTACGACCTGAACAAGACGCTTTCGGAGAACGGTACGGTCTCGCGCGGCGTCTGCGGCGTCGATCCGAAAGGCGACCTCACGTCGATGGTCGAGCGGACGCAGATCGAGCGGATGCCCGACGGACAGATCGTCTTCCACGACAACGGCGCCGACGAGCCTCTCTCCGAGGACACTCCCGTTTCGATGAACCTCTTCGGCTTCACGCCCGACTTCTTCACCTACTCGAAGGAGTACTTCAAAGTCTGGTTCGAGGCCAACAAGGACAATATCAAGTCGGAGTTCTACATCCCGACGATGGTCAACAAGCTGATCGGCGACGGCACGGCTACGCTCCGCGTGCTGCGTTCGGCCGCCCAGTGGCACGGCGTCACCTACAAGGAGGACAAACCCGCGCTGATGGCCGCCATCGAGAAGATGATTGCCGAGGGTAAATATCCCCGGAATCTCTGGGCGTAGTTTTCGATTCTCACGGGCATCTTTCGCCCTGCCTTGTCCGGCCCGAACGGGAAATACTTCGGTATGTCCCGTCCGGGCCGAACTGCGTTATGGCAAAATCTGCTCCGCGATAATCAAAAACCGGTTCCGCTTCAGATGCAGTCATTTCCGTAATTCTCCCGAACGGGACGAATGGGACGCACTTGAGTGCTACCCATCCGTCCCGTTCTTCACGATGCCCGGAACTTGCCAGCTCCTATTATCTCTGTCATTATAGGCCTACCTCTGCCTGTTTTTGCCACCGCCTGTATACTTCTGCCCGTCGCTCCAGCCGCTCCAGCCGCTCTGCCTGCTCTGCCTGCTCTGCCGCTCCAGCCAGCCAGCCTGCCCGCCGCCTGCTCTGCCTGCTCTGCCTGCTCTGCCGCTCTGCCTGCTCCAGTCCGCCTGCCTGCAAAAAAAGCGAGACTTTGAAAAGTCTCGCTTTTTTATTATCCGGTTTGGGCCTTCGTCAGCCCCCCCCCGCCTTTCTGCGCGTCAGTCCAGAAAACCTTCCCGGACGAGCTGCTCGCGGATCTTGGCCCAATCGGCCACGGGATGTTTCTCTCCGTCGATGAACCGCAGCGGACATCCCAGATTGCAGTCGTCGATGTAAAGGTCTGCATGAATCTTCGGCGACGAGGTCCAGCGCTTCTGCGACGGGTTTTCGTTCACGGCGTAGAGCGGAATGCCCCGGACGCGGAACCATTCCACCGCGCGGTCCAGCAGTTTTCCGTGCCGCATCGAGTAGAGGATCAGTCGGCAACCGTTGTCCGTCAGCTCTTTCAGCACGGGCGCCGCCCCCGCATCCTCACCGATCTCCGGGTAGGCATGCGTTACGACCGTACCGTCGAAGTCGATGGCTATTGTTGCGTCGTGAATGGCCATCGTTACCGTTTTACTTTATGTGCCAGCGACCGGAAGAAGAGCTTGATGCGTTTGCGGTAGCTTACTTCCTTGTAATCGTCTCCGTAGCCATATCCGTATCCATAACCGTAACCGTAGCCATACCCGTATCCATATCCGTGACGGCGGGCGCGGGTGCTGTTCAGAACGATGCACATGTTGTGGAGCTTCTTCTCGCGGTAGAGCCGCTCGATGTCGGGCAGCTGGCGCCGGTCGAGCACGCCCTCGCGTACGATGTATATACAGAGGTCCGCAAGCCGGTCGGTGATAATTGCGTCGGCCACCAACATGGCGGGCGTACTGTCGAGGAAGACATAATCGTATCTGCCGCGCATTTCGGCGATGAGCTTGTCGAGTTTGTCCGAAAGGAGCATCTCTGCCGGGTTGGGCGGCTGTACTCCTGCGTAAATCACGTCGAGATTCTGGTGGAATCCGGAGTTCTGGATCAAGCTCTCCACATCGGAAACCGTTCCTGCGAGATAGCTCGTGATGCCGGTTTTGCTGTTGCTGTGGCCCAGCTGGGACGACAGGGCATGGCGGCGCAGGTCGAGGTCGATCAGCAGCACGCGCTTGCCGGCCATGGCGAGGGTCATGGCCAGGTTCGTCGCCACGAAGGTCTTGCCTGCGTGCGGGTCCGACGAGGTGAAGAGAATGGTGCGGATGTCGGTTCCGGCCGAGACGCTCATAAACGTCATGTTCGAGCGCAGAATGCGGAAAGCCTCCGACAGGGCGTCGCGGCCCGTTTCGCGCACCACGATCCCGGCCTTGCCGCCGCCCTCGTGGTAGGGAATGTCGCCCAGGAACGGGGCGTTGACGTTGTCCTCGATGTCCTTGCGACCGCGGATGGTCGTGTCGAGCATGCCGATCAGGTAGAGCAGGCCGAAGGGAATGGCCAGACCCACGATCAGGGCGATGCCCAGAATCATCATCGGTCGGGGCGATACGGGAGCGTTGCTGCCGTAGGCGTAGTCGATCGACCGCGAGTTGCTCTCTGCCACGGCGTAGTTGAGCTGGTTCTCCTCCTGCTTGTTCAGCAGGTAGAGGAACAGTTCTTCCTTGATCTTCTGCTGGCGCGTGATGCCCAGGATGATCTTCTCCTGCGAAGGCATGGTCGAGATGCGGATGTTGGCCTGCGTCTCCTCCTTGCGCATGGCGTCGCGCTGGATTTCGAGCGTCGAGATGTTGGAGTCGAGCGACGAGATGATCGAACGCCGCACGGCGGCCAGCAGGTTGTCGAGGTCCTGAATGACGGGGCTGCGCTCCGAACTGTTCTCCAGCAGTTTCTCGCGGCGCAGGATCGCCGAGTTGTAATCTTCGATTTGCTTGGCGATGGCCGTGTTGGTTCCCGCGGCCGCCATCGCCGGAATCAGTTCACCGACGTTTTTCGGGTCGTTCAGGTAGGTGCGGATGTACTCCGCCACGTTGATCTGGTTTTCGAGCGAAAGACCTTCCGTCTTGTAGCGCGAACTTTCCGACACGCTGCGCGCGGCCTCCGAGGTGATGTCCACCATCCGGTTGTCCTTCTTGATGTCCTCGATATTGCGGTCCACGTCGCCCAGCTCGCGTCCGATAACGTCCAGACGGGCCTTGATGAACTTGCCCGTGGCGACCGACACGCGGCGCTTGTCCTCGATGGCGTCTTCGTTGTAGGCCTCGATCAGCGTGTTGATCACGTCTTCGGCGCGCCGGGGGACGGTGTTGTTCATCGAGATGGTCACCACCGAAGCCTGCTTGTTGGCCACGTCGCTTTTCACGGCTGCGCGGTAGGCGTTAGTGGTCCGTCCCAGCGAACTCTTGGTCACGCGGATCGGAACCCCGATGTAGTCGGGGGCCATGTAGAGCGACTTCTGCACCACGACCTGGCCCACGGGAGTCGGGATCGTGTCGCCGTAAGCCGCCGTGATGACGCTGCGGCTCTCGTGCTTGGTGACGAACTGGTCTTCGAATCCGCTCAACCGGATTTTGTCGTCGTCGATCGGCGTGATCTCCATTGCGAGCGACTGGTTGTCGTTGTCGTTGATGAACTTCACGTCGATCGGGGCCTGACCGTAGAGGTCGCGCCGGCGGAGCCGTTCGCTCACCGAGTAGTTGACCGTCAGGTTGAGCTGCTTGACCACGTTGGTCATCAGACGCCGCGACTGGAGGATGAATACTTCGTTGTCGACGTTGCGGCGGTTCTGGAATCCCGCCAGATCGCTGAATGCCGTGAGGTCCACGTCTCCGCCCTTGCGGCTGTCCTTGACCAGAATGGTCGCCGTGCGGCTGTAAATCTTCGGGGTGCTGGCCAGATAGTAGTAGGCCGCGCAGAGACAGCATACGGTCGAAAGCACGAACCAATACCAGTTGGCGATCACCATGCGGATGATGTCGTGCAGGGTGATCGTGTTCGTCAGTTCTTCGTTGTTGGTCTGTATCTGTGAATTGATCTGTTGTTCTGCCATGGAGCCTTGCTATTTGGTGAGGGTTACGATGAGTGTCGCCACCGAAATCGCCGTTCCCACCAGCGAAAGGTAGAAATTGCGGTTCTGGCTGATCTCGCCCGTCTGCGCCTTGTACTTGTTGGGTTTCACGTATACCACGTCGTTCTGCTGGAGGTAGAAAGCCGGGGAGTTGAAGATGTCGGTCGATGTGAGGTCGAGGTATTCGATCGTGCGCACGCCGTCCACCTCGCGCGTCACGGCCACCTCCGAACGCACGCCGTATACGGTCATGTCGCCGGCCATCGCCAGAGCGTCGAAAATCGAAACCTTGTCGCGCGTGACATCGTAGAATCCGGGGCGGGCCACTTCGCCGATGACCGAAATCTTCATGTCGGCGAACTGTACGTTGACCGTTGGGTCGTTGATGTATCCGCCGTCGATGATCTTTTCGGCGATGGCCTGGGCCAGTTCGCTGCGGGTCTTGCCCTTGCATTCGATCTTGCCGATCACGGGCATTTCGAGCATGCCGTTCTCGTCGACGGTGCGCATCTGGAGCGCCTGCGAGTTTGCCGCGCCGGAGATGTTGGTTCCCGTGAGCGAATTGTAGGAGGTCGCCGAGTTGAACGGCACTGCCAGTTCGGGGTCCTTGCTGTTGACGACGATCGTCAGCCGGTCGAGCGGCTTGATGCGGATCTGTCCGTTTTCGGCGATTTGTTCAGGTGTGAAGGGCTGGGCGTCCTGCAGATACCATACGCGCTTCTGTGCGGAGCACGAAACGAGCAGTATGCCGAGGACCGCTGTCCCGATGAGAAGGCAGAGTTGCTTCATTTTTAATAAGGCGTTGATTGTAATTACGTGCGCAAAGATATAAATTAATTCTGAAAAACAGCCGCTTTTCGAAGGTGATATTTTACAAGTATGTAGGTAATGCGTTGCCGGATACGTGTTTTTTTTGCAAAAAAATCGTATCTTTGGTATCCGAAATTCAAAAAATGATAGACTGCTGCATATTCGATTTGGACGGAGTTGTCGTCGATACGGCCCGCTACCACTATCTGGCGTGGGCCGCGCTGGCTCGTGAACTGGGCTTTGAATTCACGCCCGTGCAGGGCGAAGCGACCAAGGGTGTGAGCCGCATGGCGTCGCTGGAGATCGTCCTGCGCGCCGGAGGACTTGAGGGGCGTTTTTCCGCCGCCGAGAGGGAGCGTCTCGCCGCCGAAAAGAATGCGCGTTACCTGCGTTTCGTTTCGCAAATGACACCCGCCGAGGTGCTTCCGGGCGTGGCGGCGTTTTTGCACGACGTGCGCAGCCGCGGCGTGCGGACGGTGCTCGGCTCGGCGTCGAAGAACGCGGGGACGATCCTCGACCGGTGCGGCCTTCGGCCGCTGTTCGACGCCGTGGTCGACGGCAACGAGGTTTCGCGGGCCAAACCCGATCCCGAGGTTTTCCTGAAGGGTGCCGCCGCCGTGGACGCCGCGCCTTCCGTGTGCGTGGTCTTCGAGGACGCCGCCGCGGGTATCGAGGCTGCTTCGCGTGCGGGCATGCGTTCGGTGGGCGTCGGGGGCGGTGCGTCGCTTTCGGCCGCCACGATGCGGCTGGGAACCTTCGCGGGGGTTACGTTTGAACAATTGGCGATGAAGATCGACCGGGACTGATTGCAACCCCGGCGCAACGCCGCGGAAGGCTGCGGCCGGGGCGGTGAAACGAGCGATAAAGAGTATAGATTATGAACGACGGATATGTAAAAACCGATCCCTGGCGCCTCGTCGAGGATCGCTTCGACCCTTCGCGGGCGCTCTCTTCCGAGTCGCTCTTCGCGCTGGGCAACGGCGTGATGGGCGGCCGGGCCAATTTCGAGGAGCGTTACTCGGGCGAGACGCTTCAGGGCAATTATATCGGCGGGGTCTATTATCCCGACAAGACCCGCGTGGGGTGGTGGAAGAACGGCTACCCGGAGTATTTCGCCAAGGTCCCGAACGCCGCGTTCTGGATCGGGGTCGATGTCGCGGTCGACGGCGAGCCGCTCGACCTGGCGACCGTCGCGGAGGTGAAGAGCTTTTACCGCGAGACGGACATGCGCCGCTCGGTGCTGACGGCACGCACGGTCTTGACCGGCAGCGTGCCGAACAGCGTCAGCGTGACGTTGGCGCTTGTGTCAGGCGTCGTGCTGTCCGCGGCCACACTC
>OGUM01002041.1_pt1 | contig 12707 bp, 10 predicted proteins | sample 1553631 | NCBI WGS metagenome assembly OGUM01 (sample SAMEA2580228, study PRJEB22360) | human gut metagenome | biome: human gut; feature: human-associated habitat; material: faeces | place: Denmark | collected 2008/2010 | reverse complement strand
GCTTTCCGCGGGCCGGCTCTCTTTCGGATCACAGCATCGGAACCACCGTCACGTAGATCGCTGCGATGATGGCCGACGTGATGACGCCCATGATATTGGCTCCCAGCGCGTCGGGCAGGATCATCGACGAGGGGTTGTCGTGCGCGACGATCTTCTGCGCGACCTTGGCCGTCGTGGGCACGCAGCTGACGGCGGCGATACCGATGACGGGGTTGAAATTGCCCCGCTTGAAGAAATACATGAGGTAACCGCCCAAAATGCCCCCGATGCCCGAAATCAGCAGGGCAAGAATCCCCAGGACGAGCAGTTTGAGCACCGTGGGGTCGAGCAGCGTGTGCGCGTCGCACAGCACGCCCAGCAGGATTCCCAGGAAAAACGTCGAACCATAGAGCATCGGTCCGCTGATGAAATCGTTCACATGCTTGAGTCCCGACTCCTTGATCACCACACCGATGAAGAGCGAGAAGAAGAGCGGAGCGGCCACCGGGAAGAGCAGGCACAGGATCACGCACATCACCACGGCGAACGAAATCTTGGTCGCGGCGCTGTACTGCTTCACCGGTTTCTTCGCCGGTTTCATCTTGATGGCGCGCAGACGCTTGGGGACCATCGCCCGCACCAGGTAGGGATAGCCGCCGTAGGTCAGGCCGAGATAGAGATAGGCGACGACGGTGATCGGCACGAAGATCTCCTTCGAGAGGTTGAGCGAAGTGAAAAGCACCATCGGCCCGTCGGCCCCGCCGACCATCGCGATCGAGGCGCTGTCGCTGGGACTCAACCCCATCGAATAGGCGATCGGCAGCACAGCGAACGTGCCCAGCTCGGCGCACAGCGCGAGGAACATGCTCTGCAAGGGCTTCGCCAGCACGAAATTGATGTCGAGCATCGTCCCGATGCCCATGAAAATCAGACAGGCTATCAGTCCGTTGCTGAACGTGAAGGTGTAGATCGGTTGCAGGAAGTCGATCTGCAAAATGTTCATCAGCTGGTCGGTTTCCGTGACCATGGGGTCCAGAAACAGGTTGTCGTGCATGCCGCCCGGAAAAATCAGCACCCCGGCGTTCACCGCCGCCATGCCCAGCCCCATCGGAATCATCACCAGCGGTTCGAGCACGCCCCTGCGCCCCAGGTAAACCAGCAGGATGCCCAACAGAATCAGCCCGATACGCGCATACATGATCGCGGAATCGGCTTGCAGCAGGGTCGAGATTCCCTGGAAAATATTGCCAAAATCAAACCGTTCCATGGTGCAGCTCGTATAAACGGGTCATCTCGCTGTCTTGCCGTGCGGCATCCCCGGGGGTGCCGAGGTGGTATTCGGCCAGAGCGTCCATCGCATGGTCCGCATCCGGATCGGCGGAAACGTCCCCGCCGATCCGGGCGACCGAACGGATGTAGCGGTCGGTACGCGCAATGTCCATGCGGTAGGCGCGGCCCCATATGCGGCCTTTTCTCAACAGCGCGGAGATCTCCGTTCCGTTAAGCCGGGAGAAGAAAAACGTCATCAGTTTGAGTACGTACGCGAAGGCCATTCCCACGATAAACGTGAAGCCCATCATCAGCGACGTCTCCCCGATCATATGCATCAAATCCATTTTTTTACATTCATCAAAGTTTTACCATCGGGTGTGCCGGAACATTCTGCGCATGCGGCAAAGCATGCCGAACGTCGTTCGCCGCACCGGCGTCGGTGCGACAGCCCGGAGTCCGCACACGGAAATCCGACGTACGATGCACGGACGGCATCATACGCTTGAAAGCGAAAGGATTTGACGGCTAAATGACCAGAACGCCGAACCGGAGGTAGTCGGCGCGATGGAAAGGCAGGGCGGTCTGCCCGCCGCGCAATAAAGAAGAGACGACGTATTTCGTGCAGCAGCCCTGCGCCAGCGGGAAATGCCGCCCGGAGCAGACGTCACGGTCGCCGCCCGACACCCGCTGCGGACCTTCCACCGGCTTGCGCAGCGACCGCACGGGGCAAGGCACGGCCGTCCGGACGGTCTCCGTCGCCACGCAGTCCCCGTATTTGAAACCGGCAAGGAAACATTCCGCCGTCTGCCGGACCGCAGCCGCAGCCGGCACTCCGGACTTCGCACCCGAATCCATGACGGACGAGAGGGAGGAGACCAGCAGAAAGAGGAATATGAAGACCGATGTTTTCATAGCGTACGGAAATACCCGTACCACAAATTTAGTACAAATCCGGAAGACAAGCAAGTTCGCGGCGGTTTTCTTTCAATTCATTTCCGGCCGGAGGTCGGACGAAGCCGTTCTCCGCACCCGACCGGCCATGCAGGCCAGCCGGACGGGCACAAAAAAGGCCGGGAAATCCCGGCCCGGAAGGTATGGACTGCGTCTACCTGCGCACCTTGACGATGATCTTGCGCACCGTGCCCTCGCCCACCATCGGGGCGTGCCCGTCCTCGGGGAAAAGCACCGTAAACTGCCCCGGACGCATCGTGTAATAGGTCTGCGGCACGTCGTCGAAGAGCTGGATGTCATTCTCGACGCTGAATTCGCCCAGCGGCTTCTTGAGCTCCCTGCGCTCGCTCCAGCCGAAGGACTCCTCCTCGCCCCGGATGAGAACCTGGATGTCGATGTACTCGTTGTGGATTTCGAGTTTGGCGTCGGGCTTCTGTTTCAGCTCGCGCTCCATGACGTTGACGTAGATGTCCTTGCCGTCGAGTTCGTGAATACCCGGTTCCATCGTCGTCCAGTCGGTCGAGGCGATCAGTTCGAAAGCCTGTTTCATGCGCGGGCTTACGCCGTAGTAAAGCGCGCTGTTTTTCAGAGAGTCTAAAATCATATTCTTTATTTGTTTTTCGGTTCTGCGTTCGTCCGCCGCCGAATTCTGCGACCCCGCGGAGCGAATACAAAGTTAACAAGATTTTTTGTTTTGACAAAGTGGCGGAAAAAGCATTATATTTGATGTCGGAACGTCTTACCGGACCGCACCCGATTCGGCTTGGACTCCACCCCGCTTTTGCGTACCTTTAATAAAAACATACCGATCATGGACTTTACGGAAATCAGACTTTCGGGCAAAACCCGTCGTGAACACGATCTGCTGGGCGAAATGGAAATCCCGGCGGAGTATTATTTCGGCGTGCAGACCATGCGCGCGGTGGAGAATTTCCACATCAGCCGCGTGCGGCTCAACTTCTTCCCGGAGCTGATCCGCGCCCTGGCCGACGTCAAGCAGGGCGCCGCGATGGCCAACCGTGACCTGGGACTGCTCGACCCGGCGATCGCCGACGCGATCATCCGGGCCTGCGAGGAGCTGCGCGCCGGGAAACTCGAGGAGCAGTTCGTCGTCGACATGGTGCAGGGCGGCGCCGGCACGTCGACCAACATGAACGCCAACGAGGTGATCGCCAACCGGGCGCTCGAACTCCTCGGCCATGAAAAGGGCGAATATCAGTTCTGCCACCCCAACAACCACGTCAACCTCTCGCAGTCGACCAACGACGCCTACCCCACGGCCGTGAGGATCGCACTGGTGCGCAGCATCGAGAAACTGGTGGCCTCGCTGCGCGAACTCATCGCGGCGTTCCACGCCAAGGGCGAGGAGTTCTCCGGCATCATCAAGATGGGCCGCACGCAGCTTCAGGACGCCGTGCCGATGACCCTCGGACAGGAGTTCGAAGCCTACGCCGCCAACCTCACCGAGGAGACCGAGCGGCTGACGGCCAACATGAAACTTTTCTTCGAGATCAACATGGGGGCCACGGCCATCGGAACGGGCATCAACGCCGACCCCGACTACGCCGGGCTTTGCACCCGTTACCTGCGCGAGATCACCGGACTGCCGCTCGTCGAGGCGTCGAACATGATCGAGGCCACGAGCGACACGGGCGCCTTCATTATGAACTCCTCGGCCCAGAAACGCCTTGCGGTGAAACTCTCGAAAATCTGCAACGACCTGCGGCTGCTCTCGTCGGGGCCCCGCTGCGGGCTGAACGAGATCAACCTCCCGCCGCGCCAGCCGGGATCGTCGATCATGCCGGGCAAGGTCAACCCCGTGACCCCCGAAGTCGTCAACCAGGTTGCGTTCCGCGTCATCGGCAACGACCTCACCGTGACGATCGCATCGGAAGCCGGACAGCTCGAACTGAACGTCATGGAGCCGATCATCGTCCACTGCCTGTTCGAGAGCATCGAAATGCTGATCAACGCCATGAACACGCTGCGCGAGAAGTGCATCGCCGGCATCACGGCCAACGAGGAGGTCTGCCGCCGGATGGTCTTTAACAGCATCGGGCTGGTGACGGCGCTCAACCCCTATCTGGGCTACGAAACGTCGAGCATGCTGGCCAAGGAGGCCCTCAAAACCGGCAAGGGCATCTACGACCTCGTACTCGAGCATAAGCTGATGAGCGAAGAGGAGTTGCACAAGGTGCTGCAACCCGAAAACATGGTCCACCCGCGCAAGAAGATCGGAGAGTGACCGAACGGAACAGCCCCGGCTCATCGGGCCGGGGCTGTTCCGTTCCGCCGGGCCGCTATTCCGCCAGCCCGTAACGGCGCATCAGGGGCTTCACGTCGGGCACGGCGCCGCGGAAACGCACGTACTGCGCCATCGGCTCCCCATAGCCCGCCTCGGGCCAGGTATGGCGGCGGTAACGGCGCGCGGTTTCGGGATCGAAAATATCGCCCGTGCCGGTGAATGCCGCGAAGGCATCGGTGTCCAGCACCGCCGACCACGTGTAGGAGTAGTACTGCGCGGGGTAACTGCTGGCGAAGATGTGGTTGTAATAGGTCGTCCGGAAGCGTAAAGCGGTATGCTCCGGGAAGTCGTAACGTTTCAGGAACGCCCGTTCGAAAGCCGCCACGTCGCACCCTTCGACCGGCCGCAGCACGGTGTGCCATTCGAGGTCGAGCAGCGCGGTGGCATAGAAATCGGTCAAGTAAAGCCCCTTCAGGAAGTTCTCCGACTCCTTGAACTTCGCGATCAGCGCATCGGGAATCGGACGCCCCGTCTCGTAATCGCGGGCGTAGTGTTTCATCACCTCCGGCTCCCAGGCCCAATGCTCGTTCAGCTGCGAGGGCAGTTCGACCATGTCGCGCGGGAAGCTGCCCGTCACCTGTGGATACGGCCCGCGCGAGAGGAAACCCGCCAGAGCGTGTCCGAATTCGTGGAAGAGGGTCTTGACCTCGGAGGTCGACAGCAGCTTCGGCCTGCCTTCGGCCGCACGCGAGAAGTTGCAGCTGATGGTCACCAGCGGCAGCACCTCCCGCTCTCCGGCGCACGAATACCCGCGCAGGCGCGAGCACCACGCGCCGCCGCGTTTGCCCTTGCGGACGAAACAATCCAGATAAAGCAGTCCGAGGGGGCGGCCTTCGGCGTCTTTCGCCTCGAAGGTCAGCACGTCGGGGTGGAAAACGGGAATGTCCGTGCGCTGCGTCAGCGTGATTCCGAAAAGACGGTTGGCCACATAGAAAACGCCGTCGTTGAGCACATTGTCGAAAAGCAGGTAGTTGCGCATGCGCCCCAGTTCGGACCCGAATTTCGCCTTGCGCAGCTTGCCCGAATAGAAGGCCACGTCCCACGGTTCCAGCCGGAAGGCCGAATCCCGCTCGTATTTCACGGCGAAAGCCTCCAGTTCGGCACGCTCCGCACGTCCTTTCCCCGCGGCAGCGTCCTTGAGCGGCAGCAGCAGTTCGCGGACCTTTTCGGGCGTCCCGGCCATGTTCGTCTCCAGCGTGTAGGCGGCATAGTTCTCGTATCCCAGCATCCGGGCCCGTTCGAGACGCAGGTTGACGATGTCGACCGACAACTGGCGGTTGTCGTACTTCCCGTCCATGCAGCGCGAGGTGTAGGCCTCGTAGAGTCTCCTGCGCAGATCGCGGTTCGTGGCCGAAGCCATGACCGACGCATAGTCGCCGTTCGTGAACCCGACGGCCCAGACGCCCTGATGCCCCTGCCGGGCCGCATTGCGGGCGAAACGCTGCCGGGTCGTCCCCGCAAGCCCGTCGAGCAGGCTGCTGTCCTGCACGTACAGGACGAACTCCTGGGTCGCCTGCGTGATGTTCTGCCCGTGGCGGATGCGTTTGAGCGAAATCTCGCGGTTCAGCTCCTTGAGCCGCACCTTCTGCCCGGGCGTGCAGAGCGCCCCGCCGCGGATGTAGCTCCGGTAGACCTTGCCGAGCGTCCGCAGCTGGAGCGAATCCAGCCCGGCCGCATCGCGCCGGTCGTAGACGGCCTTCACCAGGCGGAAGATCGCCGTGTCGAGCGTCACGGCGTCGTATGCCTCTCCGGTCAGCTGCGCGGATTCCAGAGAGATCCGGATGACGGAGTCGCCTCCGAAATTCGATTTCAGGTAACCCAGCACCGCGCGCGGAACGTCCAGCAGGCTGTCGGCACGGTCGAGCGGCACGACGACGTTTTCGAAAGTCGCCTCCGCGGGGTCCAGCGCCCTGATTTTCGCAATCCCGGCCTTGTAGGCGCGGATGCCCTCCTCAATGGCGGGCATGATGTCGGCGGCATGGATACGGTCGAAGCGGGGCGCCCCGTAAGGGGCTTCGGAAGGCATCAGCAACGGATTTCCGGCAAAAAGCCGGCCGGAGAAAAGGAACAGCCCACATACGGAGAGGAGAAGCGTTCTCCTTACGAGCGGAAGGGATCGGATCATGGCGAACGATTGGCTGAATTTTTCCACAAGATAGCAAAAAAATCGTTCCGGACAACACCTGCCGGCAAATTAAAACCGGCGGAAAGAGTGTCTCCGCCGGGGCATCCCGTTTTCCGGGTAATTCGTCAGGAACTTTTCCGAAGCCGCACGACGACGGGATGGTGGTCCGAATAGTCGACCGGAAGCACCTCGTAGGAGAGCGGTTCGAAACCGCCGCTCAACACGTAGTCGATGCGCAGCGTGTTGTAGAAACCGCGGAACGTATGCGAATAGCCCGACCCGCACTCACGGAAGGCGTCGCGCAGCCCCCGCGCCATCGTGCGGTAGACATACGACATGGGCGTATCGTTGAAATCGCCGCAGACGATCCGCCGCGTGCGCGTCGCACCCACGACCTGCGCGATGCTGTCGACCTGCGCGGCCCGAAGCACGCTATTCTCGCGCAAACGGGTCACGATACTGCGGATTTTGGTCTCGCGCGCTGTGTCCGAGAGAAACTGATGGCTGGTGATGAACTGGTTGTCCGAAGCGTTGATGGCCGTCGAGCGCAGGTGGTTGTTGAAAACCCGCACGGTGTCCTCGCCCACAATCACGTCGGCCCAGACCGAAGACGAAGGCGTCAGCACGGTGTCCGAACGCAGGATGCGGTATTTGCTCAAGATGGTCAGCGTCGAGCCGTAGACCGAATCCGGGGCCTGCGTGCGTCCGAAGTGCGCGATCTCGTACTTCTCGCCCAGCAGCGAAAACTCCTCGGACTGCTCCGCGAGGCGGGCATTGAACTCCTGGAGGCAGATCAGGTCCGGAGCCTGCTCCTCGATCAGGCGCAGGATGTCGTCGACGCTGCTCCGGCCGTCCTCGCCGTAGAAACTGCGCACGTTGTAGCTCATAACCTTGACAGCAGCGCGGTCGAAGGCCGTCTCCGTGGCATAGCTGCGGCGGATTTCAGGACGCCAGAAGAGCGAGACCTTGAAAAGCCCCGCCACGACGACGACCAGCATCGCCCCGGCGCACACCCAGCGCCAGCGGATGATCCAGTAGAGCGTCAGCACGACCGACGCGACATAGACCGCCGGAGCGGCCAGCCCCAGCACGGGAAAGAACCACACGCTGCCCGGATCGACATAGGGGACGAAATAGGTGAGAACCATCGTCGCGCCCACGGCCAGCGTCACGAGCGTCAGCGCCAGATCGACGAGCCGCATGACGAGACTGCGGCGCCGTTTCCCCGAAGGGCCTCCCCCGTATCCGTTATAGTAATCGGAAGCCATCGTCTAAAAACGGATCGTTCCCCGGCGTTTCCACCAATGCAGCAGCAGGAATCCCCACAGCATGCCGCCCACATGGGCGAAATGAGCCACGTTGCCCACGCCCCTCCATCCGAGGAACAGCTCAATGACGGCATAGATGATGACGAACCACTTGGCCTTCATCGGAATAGGCGGAATCAGCAGCATGATGACCGCATTGGGATGCATCACGCCGAACGCCAGCAGCAGGCCCATCACCGCGCCCGACGCGCCGACCAGCAGCAGCGGCAGCTCGCCGAACGCCAGCGCCGTGAGGTACTGGATCAGCGCCGCACCCACGCCGCAGACCATGTAGAAGGTCAGGAAACGCTGCGAGCCGAGTTCGTATTCGAGCGTACGCCCGAACATCCACAATGCGAACATGTTGAAGAAGATATGTTCGAAATTGGCATGCAGGAACATGTAGGTGATGAACTGGTAGGTATGGAAATAGGGCGTTCCCAGCGACAGGGCGCAATACTGCATGATCGTGTCGCCGACGGGCAGCAGCGCCGTGGCCATGTAAACCAGTACATTGATGATTATCAAATTCTTGACCACCGGAGGGGTCTGAAAATAGCGGTTCATGCGTTTTAATTTTTGCAAATGTAACTCTTTTTCCGCCGGATTATCCCAACTTGGCGCGCAAATCTTCCGGCGTGATCTCGGCGGTGATCGCCTTGCCCGAGGGCGAAAAACTGAAACTGCCCGTGTCGGCCAGCTGTGCGAGCAGCGCCGCGGCCTCCTCGCGCGACAAGGTCCGCCCCGCACCCTTGGCGCCGGAGCGGGCCATCACGCCGGCGATCTTCTCGCGCCGCACATCGGAGAGCGACACCGGAGTCGCAAAGGCCTGCAACAGGTCGAACAGCAGCCGGTCCACGGCGTCGGCGGGCATGTCGGCGGGCGTGCCCCTCACTTCGACGGTCCCTTCGCCGCAGAAGTCGATGTCGAAGCCCAGGGCAGCGAACTCCACGGCATTCTCCTCCAGCAGGGCGTATTCGTCGCCCGAAAGGACCAGCCGTTCGGGGAACAGCAGCTGCTGGCTCACCGACGAGCCGTTGCCCAGCATCCGGAGGTAATCCTCGTAAAGAATCCGCTCGCGGGCGCGCCGCACGTCGACCACCACGAAGCGGCCGCCCAGCAGAGCGGCGACATATCCGCCCGGCAGCGGCAGCGCATCGGTGAATTCCGGACGCTGCGGCATGTCGAACCGCTGCTGTTCGGGAGCGGCCGACGAAGGGATGAAATCCAGGGCGCTGTCGTCGAATCCGCCGCCCGAAGGGGTGATCTCGAAACCGCCTCCCGACTCGAACTCCTCAAACTCCCCGGCGTCCGCACCCGGCAGGGCGAATCCGCCCGCCGCGGCCTGCGGGAACGACGGCGCGGCGCTCCGGCCTCCGCCCGTGCGGAATCCCGCGGCAGAGTTGTCCGACACGACCCCGCCGTCGCGGTACGGCACGTCGAAGCCCGTGAAATCCTCGTTGGGATCGGGCGCCGAAGGGTCGATATACTCCTCGCGGAAAGGGTTGTAGTCGCTGTTCGACATGGCCAACGGCTCGCTGTACACGGCTCCTTTCTGCAAAACGGGAATCTCCACCGGGCTGTCCCGGTCGAAATCCATCAGCGGCACGGCGCCCGTTTTGGCCAGCGTCTCGCGCACAGCGGCGTTGACGATCTGCCACACGGCCTCCTCGTCGGCGAACTTGACCTCGGTTTTCTGCGGGTGCACGTTGACGTCGATACGCCCGGGATCGAGCGTCAGGTAGAGGAAATAGGAGGGCTGGCAGCTCTCGGGAATCAGCTTCTCGTAGGCTTTCAGAATGGCGCTCGTCAGATAGGTGCTCTTGAAAAAGCGCCCGTTGACAAAAAGGTATTGCTCCGTGTTGCGTTTCTTGGCGGCAGCCGGACGGCCGATATATCCCTCGATGCAGGCGATCGAAGTGTCGGCCTCGACCTCCAGCAGGTTCTGCTTGATGTGACGCCCCACCACGTCGACGATGCGTCCCGCCAGCGACCCGGCCTGCAACGTATAGACCGGAGCGTCGTTGGCGTAGAGTTCGAAGGCGATCTGCGGGTTACAGAGCGCGATGCGCTGGAACTCGGCCTTGATCTGCGACGCCGAGGTGGTGCTCTTGTCCAGAAAACGGCGGCGCGCCGGGACGTTGTAGAAAAGGTTGCGCACGAAGAACTGCGAACCCACGGGACACATCACCGGGTTCTGCGCCGCGAACTGCCCGCCGTTGATCTCGGTCTGCGTACCCACCTCGTCGCCGGCCTGCCGGGTGCGCAGTTCGACCTGCGACACGGCGGCGATCGAAGCCAGGGCCTCGCCGCGGAATCCGAACGTGTGCAGGGCGTAAATATCCTCCACGGCCCCGATCTTGCTCGTGGCGTGGCGGTCGAAGGCCATGCGCGCGTCGATGGGCGACATGCCGCAGCCGTCGTCGACGATCTGGATCAGGTCCTTGCCGCCGTCGCGGAAGTTGACCTTCACCGAAGTCGCCCCGGCGTCGATGGCGTTCTCCATCATCTCCTTCACCACCGAGGCGGGCCGGTTGACGACCTCGCCCGCGGCGATCTGGTTGGCAACGACCTCGGGTAATAATCTGATCTTGTCTGCCATTTACTCCTCGTAATCGTTGGGAACGACCCTAATAGGCGCATAGGGATTGAACTCCTCCTCCCCGACCTGCTGCGTTTCGGTCGCGGGTGCGGTCCGCGCGCGCAGGAACACATCGGCCAGCTTCGGGTAGAGCAGGTAGATGAAAAGCAGCACCAGCACGGCCCCCGCGGCCATCTTCAGCACACGGATACGCCCCCGCTCCTCCTCGTTCGAACGCCGCGCATCCCGGGCTTCGCGCTGGGTGCGGATGTACTGTCCGGGCTGGTATTCGCGGTCGGCATCCTCGGCGCGCTCGCCGCGCAACTCGGCACGGCGCTGTTCACGGGCCTCCTTCTCGGGGTCGTAATAACGCGGGATGTAATTGAATTTGTTCGGGTGCCGTTTGAAAGGGGTAAAGCCTAACATGGTCGTTCTATTTTTTGTAAAGATACGAATATCTTCGCAATTTTATTGCATGACTCTCTTTATTGTGGTTGCATTGCGACAAGCCCCCGCCTCAGGCGGGGGTTTAGGGGTGGGTCAGATTTGCAAACGCGGCATTCCGCCGCCAATTACAAGCCGGAATCAATGTACGAACGATTGATAATTCATCCCGGATTATTACCTGAAGAAGCTTTTCATCCGTTCGAAAATATTCTGGTTCTTGACCGACTCCGCCTTCTGGAAAGAGGGCTGCGCGGCCAGCTGCTCGACGAGTTTTCGCTCCTCGGCCGAGAGTTTCGACGGAACGGTGATGTCCACCACCACCAGTTCGTCGCCGCGACCGTAGCCGTTCACGTCGGGCAGTCCCTTGCCGCCCAGGCGCAGCACCTTGCCGGCATGCGTTCCCGGGGCGATCTTGATCTTGGCGCGCCCGTCCACCGTCGGAACCTCGACCGTACCGCCCAACAGGGCCGTCGTCACGGTGATGTTCAGGTTGTGGATCAGATCGTTGCCGTCGCGCACCAGTTCGGGGTTGCGCTCCTCCTCGATCATCACCTGCAGGTCGTCGTTCACGCCGCCCTGACGCGCGGCGTTGCCCTTGCCCGTGACGGTGAGGACCATGCCCTCGCCCACGCCGGCCGGAATCTTGATCTCCACGACCTCCTGCCCGCGCAGCGTGCCTTCGCCCTTGCACTTGTCGCACGACGCGGTGATCACCTTGCCCGTGCCGCCGCACGTGGGGCACACGCCCTGCGTCTGCATCCGGCCGAAGAAGGTGTTCTCCACCCGCGTCACATAGCCCGTGCCGTTGCAGGTCGAACAGGTCGAATAGGAATTGGCGTCCCTGGCTCCCGAGCCGCCGCACTTGTCGCAGGCGACGGTCTTGTTGATCTTGAGTTTCTTCGTAACTCCGTTGGCGATCTCGGCCAGCGTCAGACGGACCCGCACGCGGATGTCCGAGCCGCGGTTCACGCGCCGTCCCCCGCCGCCGTTCGACGAGCGGAATCCGCCCCCGAAATGGCCGCCGAAAATGTCGCCGAACTGCGAGAAGATGTCCTCCATCGAGAACCCTCCGCCGCCGAAGCCGCCGAAGCCGCCGGCCCCGCCGCCTGCCGCGCCGCTCATTCCGGCATGGCCGAACTGGTCGTAACGGGCGCGCTTGTCGGGGTTCGACAGCACGTCGTAGGCCTCTGCGGCCTCCTTGAATTTCTCCTCGGCCTCCTTGTCCCCGGGGTTTTTGTCGGGGTGGAACTGGATGGCCGCTTTGCGGTAGGCCTTCTTTATTTCGTCTGCGTTAGCGTTCTTCGCAACGCCCAGCACTTCGTAGTAATCCCTTTTTTCTGCCATGGTCTTACTCTCCTACAACTACTTTTGCGAAGCGCAGCACCTTCTCGCCCAGCATGTAACCCGTCTGAACGACGTCGATGACCTTGCCCTTCTTCTCGTCGCCGGCGGCGAACCGGGCAACGGCCTCCGAAAAATCGGCGTCGAACTCCTTGTCCAGCACCTCGATCTCGGTCACGCCCTTGCGGCGGAGCGCCTCGGTAAATTTCTGTGAAATGAGCGTCACACCCGCCCGCAGCGCCTCCAGATCGTCGCTCTTCTGCATGGCGTCCACGGCGCGCTGCACGTCGTCGCGCACAGGCAGCATCTCCAGCAGCACGTCGCGGCCCCCGGTCTGCACCAGGTCCATCTTCTCCTTGAGCGTGCGCTTGCGGTAGTTGTCGAACTCGGCTTGCAGGC
>OGUM01002034.1_pt1 | contig 12740 bp, 9 predicted proteins | sample 1553631 | NCBI WGS metagenome assembly OGUM01 (sample SAMEA2580228, study PRJEB22360) | human gut metagenome | biome: human gut; feature: human-associated habitat; material: faeces | place: Denmark | collected 2008/2010 | reverse complement strand
CATCATTGCAAACAGCTGTTTGATATTCCAAGAATTGATGACAAGGTCATTGCAAAGCTCAACGATGCCTGTTTGTCTGCTTTGGTCCGTGCAGATGTTCTGAAACTTCTGCAAGGCGTGGATATTTCACCGTCCGCTATCAACACATTGGTTGAGACGTACGGAAATGAAACGATTCACGTTCTGGAAAATAATCCTTATAAGCCAGTCCCGATTTTGGGCTTTGCGGTGATGGACCACATTGCTCTTGCAATGGGAGAGCCGGTAGATTCAGAGCGCCGCATGACCTGCGCGACAATCGAAGCATTACATATTGCCTGTCAAAAGACGGGAAGTATGTGTGCGGAAGAGAGTGCTATCTTAGCTCGAATGGCTGCGTTCACTCCACAGGTGAGTGCAGAACGGCAGAAAGAAGCACTTGATAGTGTTGCCAAGGCATACTCGGTTATCAAGCAGGGAAAATATTATTACGATAAAGATGATTTTTTGGCAGAGCGCAAAATGTCTGCAAAAATCGTCGAGCTTGCCAGCGCTAAGCCGGTGAAAGAACGCGAAATCGAGGATGCCTTTATTAAATGGCAGAAAGTGAACTCAATTATTCTTTCTCCGCGACAGGCCGAGGCTGTACGCAATTTGAAGTACCGTATCTCTATTGTCACTGGAGGCCCCGGTACAGGCAAGACCACTTGTCTGCGGGCTATCATGGATGTGTACCATATGGTATGGCCGGATGAACATATTCTATTGATGGCTCCAACAGGCTTGGCTGCCAAGCGTATGGCGGAAAGCACCGGCATGAACTCATCCACGATTCATAAGGCTTGTGGCTTGATTCCGGCGAACAATTCGAGCGGATTCACGGCACAAGGAGATTGTACCATTTGCGGTTTCATCGGTATTGATGAAATGAGTATGGTGGGGGAACACCTGTTCGCTTATGCAATCGATGCTGTTTTGAGCAGCCCATCCACCAGGATTGTACTGCTTGGCGATACGGACCAGTTGGCTCCTGTAGCTCGTGGTGACGTTTTGCGTGATTTAATCAAGTGCGGCGTTATTAAAACCGTTCGCCTTGATGTCAACTATCGGCAGGGGAGTACCTCAACGATTACAGATGCTTCCATCAAGATTCGTGAGAATCGTGCCTATACCGGGGATACCCGAAATCTTGTGTTTGATAATGAATTTCGCTTCATTCCGGTTGTTAACAAGGATAAAGAAAAAGAAGCGAATGAAATCATGAATCATATTGTTGAGGAGTATTTGAATGGCGTGTCCAAATACGGTATGGAGGGTACGATTGTTCTAACTCCTACGCATTATGATAAAGGCACGCCGAGCGGATATCTGTGTAAGAACCGTGTCAACACCGCAATTCAGGCGGTCGTGAATCCTAAAACTGATGATAAGTTCTGTGTCGAAATCGGTAAGCAGCTGTTTATGGTTGGTGACCGGATTATTCAACGAAAGAACACAGAACAGGTTATTAACGGTGACTTGGGAACGATTCAGTCGATTGTCCAGCTGGAAAGCGATGTTGCCGTTGAAATCTACTTTGACTCGAAAGGAGAAACTTTAGTTTATAACAATGAAGATATGAAAGATATTGAGCTTGCGTATGCCATTACCGTGCATAGTTCTCAGGGCTGTGAATTTCCTTGCTGCATTATTCCGGTGAGTATGACATACGGAGTGATGTTGACAAAGCCTTTGTACTATACCGGTATTACGCGAGCTAAAAAGAAATTGGTAATGATTGGCGATGAGGAAGCACTGAAATATGCGCTTCAAAATTTCCGTAAACAGACCCGAAAATCCTTGCTCGGTCCACGCATCATCACGAAACTAAAAAAAGCCAAAATATAAAATTAGTTATAGCGGGAGTTCCTCATGACAGGAGCTCCCGCTTTTTGTTTTGTGTGAATAATGCTTCAAATAAACGAATGTATGATTGTTGCACGTCTTTGCGAGGTGCAGATAATAGATATTGTAGAGTTAAAGGGCTGAGCAATCAACCTGTAAAGGCTCTACTACGATGATTATCGAAGGAAGGAGGTAGTTCGAAATGAATATGAAAAACAGCTTGCAGAAACGCATCCCGGTGCAGAACCTCCAGATGGCTGTAGGTACTGCCTGTGCGATGGGCACTGCGGCCATGATGAGCACGGTTATGGCTTATGCAGATGTTAGCACCGCTATTGACAAAGTGTTCAACGTAGGCAACCAGGTTAGCAACTCTATTGCTAAAGGCTTGACCAACGTCGTTGTTCCTATCGGCATCGCAGTATTCCTGTATATGCTGGTGCGTATGCTGCTGGCCAGTGACCCGAAAGACGTTCAGACTTACAAGAAACGTCTTATTGTGGTTGCCATCATCGTCGTGGCTGCTGTTGCAGTGCCCGGCCTGATGAAGGTTGCTAATGAACTCGGTGGCCAGATTAACAGCGAGCTCGGCGGCAATAACATTGGCGGCTAATATTCGCTTTGCGGCTAAAAGGCTCGTCCGAGTAATCGGACGGGTCTTTTTTATTGAAAGAAGGTGAGCAACATTAACTCTCTTATAAAATGTAAACCCGTAAAAGGAAAGAAAGCCGTTAAGCGTTCCATGGCTGCTGTTATTCTTGCATTTGCAATGACCGGATGCATTGCGCTTTCTGCGGTTTCTGACCTTGTCAGTAACTTCCTCAGTCTGGTTGTCATGGTCATCGCACGTATTATCTTGCAGTTTTGTGACCTTATTATGAATCCGCTGCTCGAAATTACGCAGATGACGACAGAAGAAGTCGCCCATTATATTCCTGGCTTTGCAATGAGTGGGAACGGCATTGGGGGTTATTTTTCACAAGCCATAATGGTAATTTCGACAACAATCGCCGGAGCACTGATTGCCGTTCGTATCATCTCGTATTTGATGGAAACTGCAGACGGCGCAAGGACCGAAAGCGTACCAAAACTGATTTGGAACGCTGTCTTTGGCATGGTTCTTACTCTTACAGGCAGTCACTTCCTTCAGTTGATGTTCGATGAAATCATTTCGCCTCTGACAACGGCGTTAAGTGAAGGCGTTACAGGTGGCGGATTGGGGGAGTTTTCGTTTGAAGACTCTGGCATGAAAATTATTGGCCAGACTGAATCTGGCGATGCGGCTGGAACAATAGTTGCATGGATGGGAGGTTTCTCGATTGTCGAAGGTGCTTCTCTGGTTGTCAGCGTTGTGTTTCTGTTTTTGATTTGGTGGAACCTGATTAAGTTGGTACTTGAATGTGCGGAACGATACATCATTTGCGTCTTCACTATTTTGCTTTCGCCTCTGGCATTTGCCACGGCAACTAACGAAAGAACAAAAGATACGGCAGTCAACTGGATGCAGATGTTCTGGTCACAATGTGTTTTGCTGATTCTGAACATTTGGGTCGTTGGTATTGCACGAACGGCATTGAACATCGGATTGGTCGGCGCATCTGTTGAAAGCGTCGTGAAATGGGGCCTTGTCACATACGCATACCTCAAAATCGCACAAAAGCTGGACGATATGCTTGCAAAAGCCGGATTCCGCATCACAAGCACAACAGGTCTTGACCCGATGAGTGAAGCGGCTGGCGCTTTCCGAATTATTGCGGGTGCTGCGCATGATGTTCTTGATTTGGCAGGCAGCGTTGCTGGCCACGGCCGTGCAGCTGCTGATGCCATTGGAAATGTTGTAGGCGGCGCGGGCAGTAATAGCAAGCCAATTGCTGCAGGCGTGGCAGCAGCTGCAGGTGCCAATGGCGCAGCGGCTGGGGCTGCAAACAATCTGGATAAATACGGTAAGGTCAGCTATGGCGACAAGGAAAAGGCCGACCGCTTTGTACGTGGTACGAACGCCGAACGCAGCGACATGTACAAAAACCCTGGCGAGACCTTCAACTCCAATTCGAATCGTCAGGCTATGGCGAACGCTCTGGATGAGCTCGGATTTGACGGCGGCAAGGTGTCTCAGGGTACGGTTGAAGACCTGGCTCCCGATAACGCCATTAAAGGTGCTGTCAATGGTAAGGTCACTTACCGCGATGAGAATGGCAAGATTACAGGCGTTTCCGGATTCCGTTATTCGAGTGATGAATCTGGCATGACTGCAACCAAGACTTCCGACCTGGCTATCAGTCCGGATGGGCAAAGCGCAATTCTTACTACGGATAAAGGCAAGTTCCGTCTTGAAAATACCGGACGCACTGCGGCAAATGGCTCTCAGGAATGGACCGCTACTCGCATGACGGACGGGAAGGGGAGAAGTCTTGGCGACGTTATTCCGGATACAAAGAACTCCACATCTTTCAGCGTCCCCGCTGGTCAGCTGAACAAGTATGGTGCAGATGGCGCGGCCGCAATTGCCGCAAGGTCCGCGATGGAAAGCAAAAACCTGGATTACCTTACTCGTGTTACTGATTCCGCGCTTAATAAGCACGACCAGGAACAGGCGGCTGCTGTTACCCGAGACGCCAAACAGGCCGAGGCCCAAAAGCAGTTTGATACTGCCAAAGAAAATTACGCCGGTCGGTTCCAGATGTCCAACGAGCAGCGTGCCGCAGAAATGCGCAACCCGGATTCTGCTGTTGATTACAATTCTCAGGAATCTTTGGCTGCTATGCAGGACACGCTTGCAAATGCTGACCCTGAGCTGGCAGAGCAGTTTGCTAAAGGTGCGAAAGTCACCGGTATTGACATGGCCATGGGCCGTGACGATATGCCTGATGGTGCTTTGACTGTTACGGTCAGCGATGGCAACACTACCGATACTTACATGGTATCGAACCCGAAGGGCAGCCTGACAGACGAAGAAGCTGCCCAGGTTATTGCATCTGGACAGTTGCCGAAAGGTACTGCTGAAGGCACTGGTGCCTCTGAAAACGTTACTGGCGATGCCGGTAACGCGACCATGGTTGATGGTGATGCAACCGCTAAGGAAACTGATGCAACCGCACCCGACGAAAATGGCCAGATTGCATACAACTCTTTGGCTGACGATGATTCCGGACAGGAAGTTACTGGTGCCGAGGTCGGCGATACGGTTGGCATGACACCGGAGGCTTTCGAGGCCACACATACGCCCGTGGCCGCAATGGATGAACCAGAACCTGAAGCCACTTCTTTCTGGGGACGTGTTGCATCGGTGTTCTCTGGCCGCCATGGCAACAGCGAAAGTTCTGAACCTGGCGTTGTGAATCCCGATACCGTAGCACAGGGTGGAACTACAGACGCTGTGCCTACTGGCAGTGGCGTACCGACACCGCAGACGGCAACGGCAACTACTACTGCTACAGGAGCAACTGGCTCTGCAAATGCTGCTAATACTGCACATGGTACGACAATCAATGCCAATGGTGTTGATAATACAGCTGCTGGCAATGCGGAATCTCGCACTCCTGGCGCAAACAACGTGAATGTGGTTAAACCTGCATCTACACCTGCGGGCGCACCTGTCGCAAATGGTACGGCTACAAGCAAACCGATTAACGCTGCAAATGTAACCGTTACGGGAGCATCTGCATCTGGCAACGCATCTGGTACAAGTACGAACGTGCCGCAAGCAAAGTCTGGCAATGGCACGCCTACAAACGCAACCGTTGAGGATTCCGCAACGCCTCTGGTACACGAGGGCAATACACCTATCAGCGGTGGTGGTACTGCCACAAACAAGGGTGCTGGTCCTGCTATTACGCCCACGCCTGAAGCCACATCTGGCGGCAGTAGTGGTATGACGGAAGGAAAAGGCACTGAACCCACGGTTGCTCCTACACCTGAAACTACATCTATTGTTGGCAGCCCTGTGGGCAAGAATGGCGCTGCTCCTGAACAGGGAATTAGCACCGTTCCTGCTGGCGGCAATGGAGCTGCTCCCGCGACTACACCCACGCCTGAAACTGCACCTACAGCAAAGGGTCAGGGCAATGTCCCGTCTGCAAATGTCAATACTGTTGGTGAAGACAATACTGCTCCTGCTGGCACTGCCGGTACTACAGCAACGAAGGCAACCGCACCTGTACTTAGCAATGCTGGTACATTGCCCACTGAACCTACCACTTCTGGCAGTGAAACTGCTGTCGCTCCTGGCACTCAGGCACAGAATGTATCCGCTAAACCAGCTCCGGGTTCTGAGCCTCAGAGCGAGAGCGAAATCTCTGCTGGTGGCAACGGCGCGGCTGGAGAAGGTAATACAGTCGTTATTGCTTCTCCCGCTCAGGGTGGTAATGTACCTCAGACTAAGGATGCAGCTCCTTCTGGACATGTCGAAATGGAAACCTCTGCTGACAGCAGCGTAACTTCTACCGTTACTCAGTCTGCTGGTGAAGACAGCGTTACCAATAGCAGCGCGGCTCAAACCGAGACTGTTGTGGATGGCACTGGTACTTTCAGTGAAAGCTCCGTTGGGTCTGCGATGCAGTCTGCTACCGACAAGACCGTCACCGAAGAAGGCCCTGCACCTACAACTACACCGGCAAGCCCCGGCAGCAGCGATTTCGCAGCAAATGATTCTACCGTTTCCGTCGAGCCTCCCGCTGGTAGTGCTCCCGGCGAAGAATTTGCTGGTCCTGCAGAGCAGACTACGAGTTACGGTTCTGCTGATGCGGAATTCGGCGGCTCGAATACGCCTTCCGACATCGGCGTCGTCAATGAAAACGCTGGCTCTACTGGCTCCGAAACTCAGCTCATGGATGACGGTTCTGATGCAGTCCAGACCCATGCACCTGCGCAATTCAAGAGTGCAACCGGTGCCGCTGTCAATGACAGTGTAACTGGTGATGCTTCTGCTGATTACGCTGAGCCCCCGGCTGACGCTGGCAATGGTGCTGTTACTGAGAACTCTGGGTCTACTGATTCCGAGACTCAGTTCGCGAATGACAGCTCTGCTGCGGTTCAGACTCATACACCCGCTAGTCAGGCTGACAATGCTGCTACAAATGACAATGTGTCTGATGACGCTTCTGTCGATTACGCTGAACCTCCTGCTAACGCAGATAACGCTTCTGGCGGCAGTGCTGCTCCTGTTGTACAACATACGGACAATGAACCGGCTGTCGGAGAATCCGATGATTCGGATACATCTTCTGGCTATGTCGGCGGCACTGAGGATGTTGGCTCTGCTGATGTGGATGCTTCGCCCATGGATGGTGACTCTGCTACAGTGGAAACTCAGGCACCTGCAAGTTACGCTGATAGAACGGTCGATACTGATGACGAAGCGGCAGGCAATGCTGGCCCTGACTATGCTGAACCTCCTGCTGACGCTGGCGGCGCTTCCAATGATGTTGCTGCACCCTCTGCACAACGCACTGACAGCGACGATGTTTCCGGTGAAGGCAATACGGGCTTCGCTGGAGGTAATGGCGGGGGGGGCCATTACAGCTCCGATGGAGAAACTGCACCCACTGCCCAAGGCGTAAAGGCTCCCGCCGATGAAGATGATTCTGGTATCGGTGAACCCCCTGCAAAGGGAGAAAGCTCTTCCAACGTTGGTGCTGTTGCTGGTCATGCGGCACCTTCTGCTGACGGTGATGGCGATGATTTCGACGATAACGATGTCGGCTCTGCCTCGTTTGGCGGCAGCAACGGTAGCTCTCACGACGAGAAACCCGGCTCCGATGCTTCTTCGGGCAGCGGAGAGGAAACTTCCAATGACGATGCTACTGCTCCCACAGTTCAGCATCAGAATCTCTAAAGCGGCGGTGGCATAGTTGCGTAGGTCAAGCGGCTCGTTGCGCTTGTGCTTGCTGTCTTTCAGCTCCCACACGGTAACGCTGCGCCCCTTGCGGAACCGCACCACCATCTTCTCACTGGTCAGGCCCTTAAAGTAGGTTTCATCGTACCCGGCTTCTTCGTTCGCGGGGAAGTGGCAGTAGTTCGGCCCCTTGGTGTTGTGGCGCAACCGCTGGTATAACAGCGCCTTGCCCGCGTCCACGCCAATGATGAACAGCGGCGTTTTTACGCGGTTGTTGGTGGTGGGGTTGCGGATGTAGGGCACCTCGGCACCGCCCTTGCCCTTGATCGCCCACACGCCGCGCTCGTACCGTTCCTTGGTAAAGCGGTACACTTGGTCGGTGTGGTGGCCGCCGCTGTCAATGCAGCAGCTTATAATGCGCAGCGCGGTTCCGTCCTTTTTGCACCACACGGTCTGCAAAAAAGCGTCCAAGTCCTCCCACACCTGTTCTTTCAGCATATCGCCGTAAATCTTTTGGTATCGGATTCCCCAGCTTTCCTTGCCAACGCCCCAACCCACGATCTCAACCTCAAAGCGGTCATCCTGCACATCCACACCGGCGGTAAGCACAAGCACTTCTTCGGGCACCACCGCGTCGTAAATCTCGCGGCGGTTGAACAATTCGGTGTCCTCCACCTGTTCGCCCCGTTCCTCCCAAGTTTCACCCAGTTCGGTATTTACCCAAACCTTCATGCCCTCCGGGTTTCCTTGGTCAAGCTGTTCTTTCGCCACTATGAATTTCTGCACGATCTCTTTCCATCCGCAAAAGGTGGAGGCAAGCGTGTTCAGGTGGAACCCCCGCGTTTCTGCGCCGGGGTTTTCCGCCACAAAGCGGCCCTGCTGGCTCTGCTGTTTCCAGCGGTATTCGTTCGCCACGCACCCGCAGCGTTCGCATTTGTAAACGATCTCTTTTTGCAGGTCGTCCGGGTCAAAGATCAGGTTTGCCCACACAAAGGGCTGGTAATGCCCGCACTCCGGGCACGGCACATTCCATTCCTCGCGGGTGGATTGGTTGTACTCTGTTTCAATGCGGCTGTGCCCCTTGATAACCGGGGTCGATACCATAACCGTTTTCTTATCCCAAAATGTTGTTTGGCGCTTTTGGGCAAGGCTCAACGGGTCGCCCTCGGTTCCGGCGCTGCCGGGGTAGCGGTCTACCTCGTCGGCCAGCAGCACTTTAATAGGGCGGCTGGCAAGGCCGGTGGCGCTGTTCGCGCCCACTATGGTGATGTGCCCGCCGGGGAAATTCTTTTTCAAGATCGTGTTCCCGGCGTATCGGCTTTTCACATCCACCAGCCCGCGCAGCACCGGCGTGTCGCGTATCATCGGGGCTAAGCGGTCTTTGCTGAATGTCTGCCCCATGTCCAAGGTTGGCTGCATAACCAAGATGGGCGCGGGGGCATAGGCCATAAAATAGCCAAGGATGTTCAGCAACAGCTCGGTCTTGCCCAACTGCGCCGCGCACATGATAACTACCCGCCGTATGTGCGCATCACCTATGGCGTCCATGATCTCCCGCTGGTACGGTGCCTTGTCGGTGTGCCACCGTCCCGGCTCGGCGCTGCTCTCCGCGCTCAACATACGGTAGCGGTCAGCCCATTGGGATAGTGTCAGCTCCGGGGGCGGTTTCAGCGTTGCCACACACCGCGCCAGCATTTCCATTGTCGCCTGCGGTATTTCCAGCAGCTTTTGCTTTTTTGCTACCCCACAGTCTGTCGTACTCCTTTCGCCTGCAATCCGGGTAAAAGCACAGACCTTTTTCGTCGCCTGTCCAAATTCTCCACACGCACCCCGCGCAGGGGTCTTTATTTTTCTTCTGTCCTTTCATCGGCAGTGTCCTCCACAGCAAAGGCCACGCGGTAGTCGCTCAATTCTTCCAGCGTTTCGTCGATAGCCTTTTTCATTTCGTCAAAAATAGCGGCTTGGTTTCCGTCCATAGCCGCCAGCGTAGGCGATAGCTTGGCAGGCATAGCCAAAAACCGGCTGCGGATATTCAGGCACATGGTCTGTATGCCTTTCTCAATATCCTGCGTACTGTGCAAATCGCCCCGGCGCAGGTCGTTGTCCATTTCCGCTGCTTTCCGCTTTTCGGCGGTCAGCTTCATGCGCTCGGTGTTCAGGCTTTCTTTTCCCGCTCCGCCCAAATACTTGATGTACCGGGCCACGGTGGGTTGCAGCTCATACAGCCCCGGTCTTGCCTCCACAATCACGCCCTCGTCGCGTAACTGCCGCACCCGGCGTTCGGTCAGGCATAACCACTGGGCAATAACCTTGCTGGTGTACAGTGTCATTCCTCCGTGTCCTCCTCCAAAGGCGCGTCAAGATCATCTGCCGCCGTCCCGTCGGGGTCGGGCACATCCACCGCGCCGGTGGCTCTCATGCGCAAAATTTCAAGCCGCTGCTTTTCCAGCGCCATGCGCCTGTCGCTCTCCTCCAAGGCCCGCAGGCTGTCCGCAATCTTGGCAATGCGGCCCTGCACCTTGTATAGCGCTTCCTGCAATTTCAGCACCCGGCTAAAGGCGCTGTCCTTGCTGTACATACCCATGGTTTGGTTGGCACCGTCTTTTTTGTCCTTGCCCCGCCCGCCGGGGGTGCGCATATCCAAAAGGCTGCTCACAAACAGCGCGTCCTCCGGCTGGCTCTCATACTCGGCAATTTTTGCCAGTATCTTGTGTTCGCGGAACTTCAAAATCTTCATTTCATGTTCCAGCGCCTCACGCCCGCCCAGCGGCACACTCTCGGTGATCTTCAATTCTTCGGCAGAAAGCATATCAAAAAAGACGGCGCTGTACGCTCCGTCTTTCTCTGCGTTCTTATTGCCGGGCGGCGCACCATCGTGGCTGCCCGCCGCATTGCGCTTGCCCTTGCTGTTTTGGTTGCCCGGCTGCCCGCCGCGCTTTTTCTTGGGTAACGCTTCTTCCCACTTGTCCGCCGCTTTCCAGTTTCGCAGGGTTTGGTAACTCACACCCAGCTCCCCGGCCAGCGCCCGCAGGCTTACTTCCTCGCCCTTTTTCTTCTTGGCGATATATTCAGCCTTGGCGGTGTCGCGCTTCTCGCTCCGCTTCGGCATTCTACACCTCCAAAAAGTAAAGCCCGCCCCGCCGGGCAGGCCCAAAACAAAAGGCCCGCAGCGTCCCCGCCACGAGCCTTTATATTTTCATGCTACTAATATACCACACAAAACCTGTCAAAGTTGCTAACTTTCAAAAAATATTTTTTCTGTGCCCGGTGCTTAGTAGATCACCGTCAAATCCTCCGCGTTGAAGAACCCCCGACCATTTGCCCCAAGAACATCTACTTGGTTTGTTTCTCTGTCTATGCCACCCCAGTTTGTAGCACCGAATATCATTACCACTTCACCGTCCGCCGCATTGTATTTTTTCCCGTTGCGGTCTACCGGGTAGTAGTCGCTGCACTGGTGGTACACAGCAAGGCACGGGTTTGTATAGCCCACCTCTGTTGCACTCGTGGTTTCCCAATACGGTTCCGTTACAAAGTCCGTCACGGAAATATAAAACTGCTCTCCATTGTCTACCCGTTCCACCAACAGATAACCGCTAAAATCTTTTCCGTATTCGCCGCCTGTCAATTCCTGTTCAATTACAGTGACCGGCGTTTTATGTTCTACCGTTCCAACCGGGTTGAAAAACTGCTTGTCTTTTTCGTAGGTCGTTGCATACCACGGCGCTGCAAGCCAGTTGTTTTCATAGGGGTTGTCTTTCGTCGAGTACACATAGGAACAGTGTGTAACCGCAACATAGCCGCTCATGCCAACATACTGCTCTTTTGTCGGGTTTTCTTTCCACTTGTTATAGCGGCCCCGGTTAAACGAGCTTAGTTGCAGCGGCTCTCCTTGCTGTTCACCGCACCGGGCGCAGGTATAGGGTGCCTCCAATGTCGGTGCAATCCAGTCATGCCCCAGCGGTTCACTGTGCAAATTTTCCCGGCCGCAAAGCACACACTTTTCCCGCTCCGTGCAGGTGGCCTCACCCCACACATGATCTTCCGATTTCCGCCCCTCCGTTTTTCCGCACACGGTACAGGTCTTTGGGGCAAGGCAGGTGGCCTCCTGCCAAGTATGTCCCAGCGGTTCACCATCGGTTTCCCCGCAGGTCTTGCACACGCGCGGCGTTTCGCAGGTCGCCGCCTCCCATTCGTGTTCGTGGCTGCTGGCTGCACTCGCGCTGCACCCGGCCAGTGCCAAGCCCAGCCGCCACCAATGCAACTCGCCATTTCCGCCCGCTTCTCCGTTCCTGCTGCTTTTTCATATTGCCCGGCCTCCGCTTCATTTGTAAATCATTTTTACTTTTTTCTATGCTTTTTTATCTTTTGTAAATCTTTATTACAAGATTAAGCGTAAAAAATGCTATTGTCAAGTAAAGCGAGGTGAAAAGGTTTGAAGATTTATACATACGATGGCAAGGCCAATATCTCCGGCGATAGAATCCACCAAGCCCGCACCGCGCAGCGCCTCTCGCAAGACGCACTTGCCGCCAAGCTCCAAGTGGCCGGTCTTGGCATAGGGCGCGAGGCGATCAGCCGCATAGAAACCGGCCTGCGCTTTGTAACTGATTATGAACTTGTCATATTTGCCCGCGTTCTCGGCGTGACCATTGAATGGCTCACCGGCGATATGCAGGATTGAAAAAGGCTTGCACAAACCTGTGCTTGCCTTTATTTTTTTGCCCTCCACCGCGCCGCGCCGGGCAGCACCACCCCGGCTTTCCCTCTCCTGCACCGCCTCCGGCTCTCCCGTGCCTGCCACCAAGCCCGCGCCCCGGCCCTCATTTCTGCCCAATTTTATTTTTTGACCCCCCCCTTACTTTTTCCGCCCGGCCCAAGGGAAAGTGAAAAAACGCCCTCATACCTACCCAACTTTTGCGCTCTCGAACCCGCAAAGCTAAATGTACGCGCGCGCAGTACCTACCGCGCACGGGCGAGCGCTGGTGCGTACAGGCGCGTTTAGTAATTACCGCGCGGGCGGTATAGTGCGCGGGCGTTTAGT
>OGUM01002033.1_pt1 | contig 12741 bp, 10 predicted proteins | sample 1553631 | NCBI WGS metagenome assembly OGUM01 (sample SAMEA2580228, study PRJEB22360) | human gut metagenome | biome: human gut; feature: human-associated habitat; material: faeces | place: Denmark | collected 2008/2010 | reverse complement strand
GGGCCTTCATTTCGTCGCTGTGAGTTCTTCACAAATGACGAAATGGAGGTAACAAAATGTACTTCGACCATAAAGCATACGGGGAGCGGATCAAGCGGCTGCGTACCGGCAGAGAGCTCACTCAAGAACAGCTTGCTGAAAAGATAAATGTTAGTAGAACCTACATAGTTAAAATTGAGAACGGCTTACAGATAGGCCCGATTGAAATTGCCATTGAGCTGGCAATGTTCTTCGATGTCTCCATGGATTTTCTCTTGCTTGGAAAAGAAAACTATCGCGTGGACAGAAAGCAGTGTTTGAGAATGGCAATCGATATCCTCTCTGAATTGGAAGCGGAACTGTAAAATGTTCCATTTTGGGTATGCAATGTTCCAAACTGTTTCTGTTCCGTGGCTTTCCTTCAAGGTACAATTTACTCAAGCCAAACAAAGGGCCTATTGTACCTTGAAAAACGCCATTCGGCCATATCCGGCAACTGGATCACATCAGCAGATGAGCCTCCGTAAGAAAGAGGACAGCGATGCGGAAAACGCGCCATGACCACCTGCACGGGAGTTTCCCGTGTCAATGCAGGTCCCAGATCGGAAGGTGCCCAGCGATACCCGTTCATCCAAAAGCAGCCGTGGCAGGCTGTCTCGCCATGACCTCATCTGCCTACAATGATATTACCTCTTTCCGCAGCACCCGCGTTTGTGCCATCAGAAAACGGATATAAGGAGAAAACTATGCAGGATAAGAACGTTGATTTTTGCGGCATTTTGAATCTTCTGGCCGCGCTGAAACGAGCCGGTTTTCCCAAGACGGAACTGGAGCAGGTCGCCATGCGTATCGCAGTGCAGACCGGCGCGACGATCCCTATTTCTTTCTGAATTTCTTCGCAAAAAGTAGTAGCTTTAACAAGGTGACTATGGTATGTTGTGTTGCTACAAGGAGGAGGTGAACAGTCACGGAAGAAAAAAATATCAACGGAAACCTTGCCCTGAATGGCAAGGAGCGACGGGTCATCAGGATCGAGGCCACCCGTGAGAGGGATGCACAGAAGCTGCGGGTGGCAGCTTACTGCCGGGTCAGCTCATCCTCGGAGGATCAACTCAATTCCTTCGCAGCGCAGAACATCCACTATACACAGTACATCATGGAACATGAGGACTGGCGGCTGGTGGACATCTACGCCGACGAGGGCGTCACCGGCACCTCGGTGGAGAAACGGGAGGATTTCAAACGGATGCTGGACGACAGCGGCCGCGGACTCATTGACCGTATTCTGGTCAAGTCCATCTCCCGCTTTGCCCGCAACACGGCGGAGTGTCTGGAGGCCATTCGGCAGTTCCGAGCCAACGGCACGACCATCTTCTTCGAGAAAGAAAACATCGATACGGCACGGGTATCCTCAGAGCTGATGACCGCCCTGTACGCAGCCTTTGCACAGGCAGAAAGCGAGTCTATCTCCGGCAATATCCGCTGGAGCTATCAGAAGCGGATAGAACGTGAGGAGTTCAGCACCTACAGTGCCCCGCTGGGATATGATCTTGTAGGTGGTAAGCTTATTATCAATGAAAAAGAAGCCAACGTCGTGCGGGAAATATTTGATATGTACTTGAACGGCATGAACTCCGAAGAAATTGCTCATAAAATGAATGCACAGGATACGCTATCAATCAGCTGGAGAAGGCAGCGAATAGAATATATATTGAAAAACGAAAAGTACAAGGGTGATGCCATACTACAGAAATCCTACACAACGGAATCTTTTCCACGAAAACGCAAAAATAACCACGGAGAAAGGAATGCGTATTACATGGAAGATTCCCATGCAGCGATCGTATCAGACGTGGACTTTGAAACTGTACAGAAGATTCGAGCAGGACATAGACGCAGCACAGGAATAACCAATACGGTATTGCGTGGAACACTATACTGTTGCTGTGAAAGTCCGCTACGAATGCGTATGTCAGGGCAGTCTGTGTATTGGGTATGTATTCGGCACAGCCACAATGCATCAGCCTGTCCCATTACCCAGATCCCCGAAGTCCAAATACAACAAGCCTTCCTCCAGCTGTACTACAACCTCAAGCATCAGGGCAGCCACATTCTGCCCGACCTCATTACCAACCTCCAGCCCATCCGTGAACGGAAATTCCTCTGGAGCGTGGATGTCATTGAGCTGAACAAACAAATAGCGGAACTTACCAGTCAGAATCAACTGCTGACCACTCTGAGAGAAAGCGGCTGCGTTGATCCTGACATTTTTATATCCAAGAGCAATGCGCTGACCGAACAGCTCCGCGCCGCCAAGCAAGCCAAAAGCAGGATCCTCAACCAAGACGGTGATGATACCATCACCGGCACCCAAGAGCTCCTCACCATCCTCAAAAGAGGGCCTGAAACGCTGCACGACTTTGACGGGGAGCTGTTCGGTCAGCTTATTGACAAGGTCATTATCGAAAGCAACACCAGCCTGCGGTTCCGCCTGAAAAATGGGCTGGAGCTGCGGGAGAGCATATGTCAAAAAGGGGCAGGCCAGCCTGTTACTGAAAAACGGCCAGATCATCGAGAGGGGAGCATAACCGTGGGAGAGAACAAGCCGAAGGTGATCGTGATACCCGCCGCGCCAAAGAACACAGGGCCTGCCGAGCAGCGGCAGCTTCGGGTGGCGGCCTACTGCCGGGTATCCACCAAAGAGGAGGATCAACTCAACAGCTACGAGGCGCAGAAAAACTACTACACCGATAAGATCATGGAGAATAAGTCGTGGACGATGGCCGACATCTTTGCGGATGAGGGCATCACCGGCACTTCGGCCAAGAAGCGGGCAGACTTCATGCGGATGATGAAATGGTGTAAGCAGGGCAAGATCGACCTGATCCTCACCAAGTCTGTCTCCCGCTTCGCCCGCAACACGGTGGACTGCCTGAACTACGTCCGAATGCTGAAGGCGCAGGGCATCGCGGTCTACTTTGAAAAAGAAAACATCAACTCCATGGATGAGTCCACAGAACTGATGCTGACCATGATGGGAGCCTTTGCCCAAGCGGAGAGCGAATCCATCTCCGGCAATATTCAAGCGGGCAAGCGCTACGCCATGCAGCGTGGTGAAGCTACTATCAACTATTACAATTTGTACGCCTATGAAAAAGGGCCGGACGGTAAGCCACAGATCATTCCGGAACAGGCCGAAGTGGTAAAAGAAATATATGCCCGCTACCTCCGAGGAGACAGTCTCACTATGATTTGCAGATACTTGGAGGCACAGCATATTCCCAACATCCGTGGAGGAACGACATGGGGACATTCAGCGGTGCGCGGCATCCTCTCCAACGAGAAATATGTAGGTGATGTCCTGATGCAAAAAACATTCCGGCAGGACTGCATCAGCCACAAGGCCATCCGAAACACAGGACAGCGCCCTATGTATCTGGTACAAAATAATCATGAAGCGATCATAGACCGCAAGACATACAACGCTGCTCAGACAGAGTTGGCTCGTCGTACCGCAATAAAGGGTACCACAGAGAAAAGTACCCCCAGCGGCAGAAGCAGCTATATGCCCATGTACGCTCTGTCGGAGCGTGTGTTCTGCGGTGAATGCGGTACACGCTACCGCCGCTGCACATGGGTCAACAATGGAAAGAAGCACATCGTTTGGCGCTGTGTCAGCCGCATCGACTATGGCAAGAAATACTGCCATACCTCACCCTCCGTGGATGAACAGCAACTCCAGCAGGCCATCCTGCGGGCGATCAACAGCATAATGTCGGACAAAACCACACTGGTGCGGCAGGTCACGGAAAATCTACAGGTGGTGATACATCCCAGCCAAAGCGGAGAACTTACCATCGCAGAGATTGATCATCAACTGGAAACGCTGGCGCAAGAATTTGACACCGTCTTCACCACTGTGACCTCCGGCAATAGTGCCGACTACATTGAACGTTTCAAGGTAATCTTTGCCCAGCAAGCAGAACTGAAGGCCAAACGCGCCGAGCTGAAGCAACAGCAAACAGAAGATGCAGAACTGACCAGCCACATGGAACTGGCCGCAGATACTCTGGAACAGGCCGGAACAGCCATTACGGAATGGGACGAATACCAAATTCGTGCGTTGGTAGAGTCGGTCAGGATACTTTCTAAGGATGAGGTGCTTGTCCGGCTGAAAAGCGGAATTGAGAAAATTGAAAAGTTACGAGTTTGTTGATTGTATGTCATAATTCTATATACCCTTGAACGATTGGAACGAATCGTGTAAAATACAAAGTGAAAAATTTATATGGAAGAGTTGCACAAGGCAAGGAAAAGCGAAAAACATTACTGGAATGTTCAGACTAAAAAAGATAAAACAGTTAAGAGGTGTTTAGCATATGAAAACAAAGAAAAATGAAAAAGGTAAAAAGACTAATAATCAAAATGTTATTCAGGCAGAACAGCTAATGCACGAACAGAAATCATATAGTAGAGAGGATGCATATAAAACACTTGAAATAATAAATGGATGGATTGGTAATATGGATGCAAAAATATCCTTTGCAATAGCATTTGTCGGGGTTTTAATAGGATATATTTTTAGTAATGGTTTACCTAAAGCTTTCGGGAAAGTAGCAAATGTTACTAAAATTTCAGAGTTAAGTGGCGTGGAAGTGCTCGCGGCGGTTATTGTTACTTTATTATATTTGATTAGTTTTGCTTCTATTTGTTGCTTAATGGTTGCAGTGCTTGCGAGAATGAAAAATACTAATGGAACGGCATCGATTTTCTTTTTTGGAACTATTGGTAAGATGGAGTTAGAGAATTATAAATATAAGGTGAATAATATAACTGAAAAAGGGATAATTGCTGATTTGGAGGAGCAGATACATACTAATTCAAGAATTTGTACCATAAAAGCAAAATGGTATAACAAGGGTATTATGTTTCTTATTTTAACAGTATTTTTGTGGTTTGTTTGTATGATATTTAGAATGATATAGGGGGAGTGATAGTATGGAATCAAAAAAGGAAACATCATACACATATAAAGTAGAAGATAGTGCGAAAAGAATGGATGATATCTTGGATACTGATGATAATGATTATAAGGATAAAGAAAATAGTATCCCTAAGAGAAGTGATTTGACGTTTAAGGATGGTTTTTATGTAAACGTTACTGCTGTGTTTATAGATATAGTTGATTCCTCGAAATTAACTGATGGGCACAAACGTCCAACTCTGGCAAAAATGTACAGAGCTTTTCTGTCAGAGTGTGTTGCCATTATGAATTCATGGGATATGTGCAAGGAAATAAACATTAATGGTGATTGCGTTTGGGGAGTGTTTGAAACTCCTAAAAAGTCAGATATTGATAATGTGATATCTGTTGCAGCACAGTTAAGCAGTATGGTTAATATATTAAATTATAAATTGGAAAAGAAAGGTTATGAAAAGATTTCAGTTGGAATAGGCGTTGATGATGGAAGAGCATTAATGGTAAAAGCTGGTTATTCTGGAAGTGGAATAAATGATGTTGTCTGGATGGGGGATGTAGTAAATACAGCGTGTCATCTTGCGAATAAAGCGGGAAGAAATGGTAGGGAAAAAGTTGTTATAACTGAACAAATATATGATAATATGAACGAAGGACATAAAAAATTATTTTCCAGTTATACAGATGGAAATAATACAAGATATGAATGTGATTTGATACGTAAATCTATGGAAGGATGGTATAAGGAAAATTGTAAATAAAATAAGTAGTACCTCAACCTACTTTTTACTACGTTTCTACTACGATTGCTGCACACATCTTGCAAAATTTTGCTAAGATTTGCATTTTATGTGCAGAAATGACCAATACATAAAGAAAAATTAACACCGCGCAAAACGCTGCAAATGGCAGCAGAAAAGCGCCTTTTGAAAGGAATTTATATGAGTATACGAGTGCTTTTCGTTTGCCACGGCAATATCTGCCGCAGTCCGATGGCGGAGTATGTCATGAAGGACTTAGTAGAAAAAGCCGGTTTGGCAGCACAGTTCCATATAGAGTCTGCCGCAACCAGCCGCGAGGAGCTCGGCAATCCCGTCTACCCTCCGGCGCGGCGCAAGTTGGCGGAGCATGGAATCGCCTGCGGCGGCCACGCTGCGCGGCAGCTCACCAAAAGCGACTACAGGGAATTCGACCTGCTCATCGGCATGGACAAAGCCAACCTCCGGAATGTGCAGCGCATCTGCGGCGGTGACCCGCATGATAAGATACATCTGCTGCTGGACTACACCCGTTATCCCCGCGATGTAGCAGACCCGTGGTACACTGGAGATTTCGAGGCAACATGGCAGGATGTGCTGGCGGGGTGTCAGGGATTGCTGAAAGAGTTATCACAGAAACGAGGTGAACAGTATGGCACAAAATGATAAGATTCAGCTATTCGAGGACAAACGCATTCGTACTGCGTGGGACGAGGAAAAAGAAGAATGGTACTTTTCCATCGTCGATGTTGTTGCCGTGCTGACTGAGCAACCTGATTATCAAGCGGCACGCAACTACTGGAAAGTTACCAAGAAGCGGCTTAAAGACGAAGGCAATGAACTGGTTACATCTTGTAACCAGTTGAAAATGACCGCCTCAGATGGCAAAAAGCGTCTGACCGATGTGGCTGACACTGAGCAGCTTCTCCGCATCATCCAGTCTATTCCCTCACCCAAAGCGGAGCCGTTTAAGCTGTGGCTGGCGCAGGTAGGCAGAGAACGCATTGAGGAAACCATCGACCCGGAGTTGACCATTGAACGGGCGCTGGAGACATACCTCAAGAAGGGCTACACCCGCGAGTGGATCAACCAGCGGCTGCAAGCTATCCAGGTCCGCAAGGAACTGACGGATGAATGGGATGTCCGCGGTGTACAGAAGGGCGTGGAGTACGCAATACTTACCGATGAGATCTCCCGTGCATGGTCAGGGATGTCCACACGGCAATATAAGAACCTCAAGGGCCTGAAGAAAGAAAACCTCCGTGACAATATGACCACGCTGGAGCTGGTGCTGAATATGCTGGCGGAGGCGACCACCACAGAAATATCCAAGCAGAAATCTCCGGGGACATTTTCGGAGAATTTGGCTGTCGCCCGTGAGGGCGGTGAAGCTGCTGGGATTGCACGGAAGGCAGTCGAGGAGCGCACGGGTGTCCCTGTTATTACCGCCAAGAACGCTGCACAGCTCAATCAGATCGTGACAGAACTGCTGGAAGGAGCGGCTACGTCACCGGAGAGACAAGACAAAAAGCGCTGATTCACTGACAACAAAAGTAGTGGAAAATCACAAAAGAAAAGAGACATCCTTTCGGATGTCTCTTTTCTTTTGGTGCGGCGATTTTGCTGCGTGAAAACCAAGGCCGCCAGCGGCGGCCCTTGACATGGCACCCACTCCGGGACAAAAAAGGAGACGGCAAAGGCCGTCTCCTTTTTTGTTTGTACGCGATCAACCGCCGAGGAACCCGCCTATTCTGTCGTTGGGATCCGTTTCCGGTCTGTTATTCGGATCTGTGGTGTCGTCGTGGTCGCCGTCCGGCATATTGAAGTCGTCGTCCGCCTCGTCGCCAAAAAAGCCGTTCCAGCCGCCCAGCATCATAAAGGCGTCCTCCACCACGATCTCGTCGTGGCCCTCGATCAGCTCACGCTGGTAGTTCAGCACGGAGCCGGTAACGGTGGTCACGTTGCCGTCGCTGTCCGCCATGTTGACGGTGTAGGTGGGGGCGGTGTGCATGGTGCAGACGGCGGTGGGGGCATTATCCGCCGCCACCAGGGCCGTGTAGACGCGGCTGCCGCGAACGTCCAGGGCACAGTTCTCCGATGCCAGCATTCCGCTGTCAGCACAGACCGATACGCTGGTCAGGCCGGAGCAGGAGAAGAAGTCCTTGTCGGGCAGATCCTCGTGGATGGCCTTCATGACCTTCTGGAAGATCACGGCGCAGGGGTTGCCGCTGGCCACGATGCGCTGGTTATGCTCATAGCCGGCCCAGACGGCGCAGCTGTAATAGGGCGTATAGCCCGCGAAGTAACGGTCCTTGTTGCTGTTGGTAGAACCGGTCTTACCGGCGATGTGCATACCGGGGAACTGCGCCTGATAGCCGGTGCCCTGCAGGGATGCCTCCTGCAGGAGGCTGTTCATCAGCGCCGCAGTGGTGTTCTTCATGGCCACGGTGGACTGGGCCTCGTTCTCCAGGATCACGTTGCCGTTGGCATCCTCCACCCGGATAAAGGTGCGCGGCGCGGTATACACGCCCTCGTTGACGAAGGTCGCGAAGCCCGCGGCCATCTCCTCGGTGGTAACGCCCTTCTCAAAGCCGCCCAGGGCCATGTTGCCCACCTGCTGGGAGTCGGTGTAGGTCAGGTTCTTGAAGCCCAGCTTGTTCACAAGGAAATCGTAAGAATTGGTAACGCCGTAGGCCAGATTGATGCGCACGGCGCAGGTGTTCAGAGAGCGGACCAGGGCGGTATAGAAGGAGGTCAGGCCCCGGAAGCCGCTGCCGGAGTTGGAGGGCCATGCGCCGTAGCCGGGCAGGTCCCGGACGGGATAGTCGTCGATGGCGGAGGCGGCGGTGATGGTGCCGTTATCCAGAGCCGGGGCGTACACGGACACGGGCTTGGTGGCAGAACCCGGCTGACGGGCCGACGTGGCCCAGTTCCAGCCCCGGTCCACCTCCTTAGCGCCGGTGCCGCCCACCATGGCCACCACATCCCCGGTGTAGGGGTCCACAATGGTGATGGCCGCCTGGAGGGGCTCGCCCTTGGAGTCGGTGTAGTTCGCATAGTTGGTGTTTTCAAACACGGACTCCGCAATATCCTGGATCTTGGGGTTCTGGGTGGTATAGATCTTGTAGCCGCCGTTATAGACCTTGCTGACGGCCTTTTCAAAGGCGGTGCGGACATAGCCGTCGGCGTCTGCGGGGTCGTCGGTCAGGCCAAAGACCTCCACAAACTTCTCGGCCACATCGGTGATGACCTCGTCGGTGAAGTAGGAGTTGTTGGCGGTGCTGACCACGGCGGGCTTTTCGTCCTCCTCCTGGGGCCCCACATAGTTGCCCAGGTTGGTGTAGCCGTTGGTGAATACCACCTCCTCGGCTTTGGCGGCGTCATAGGTGGCCTGGTCGATCTTTTCCTGGGCCAGCATGGCGTCCAGCACGTCCAGCTGGCGGTTGCGGTTCTGCTCCCGGGTCCAGTCGCTGCGCAGGGGGTCATACTGGGAGGGGTTGTTGGTGATGCTGATGAGACACGCGCACTCAGCCAGGGTCAGCTCGGACACGTCCTTGTGGAAGTATGTCCGGGAGGCGGTCTGCACACCGTAGCACTGGTTGCCCAGGTAGATGGTGTTCAGGTACATCTCCAGAATCTCGTCCTTGGAATAGTCCTTTTCTAGGGCCAGAGCCCGGTACACCTCCGTCACCTTGCGCTTGACGGTGTTCTCGTTGTTGCCGGTGACGTTCTTGATGAGCTGCTGGGTGATGGTGGAGCCGCCCTGGGTGTTGCCCTTGGTAAGGGTCCGGAACACGGCCCGGACGGTGCCGTGCCAGTCCACGCCGTGGTGGCTCTCGAAGCGCTTGTCCTCGATGGCGATGGTAGCATCACGGAGGTTCTTGGGGATGGAGTCAAAATCCACCCAGATGCGGTTTTCGTCGCCGAACAGGGTCTGGTACATGACCAGCTCCTTGGTATCCGGATCCTGATAGTACAGCTCCGTGGACACCTTCTGGTCGTACTCGGACATGTCCACCTCCACATGCCCCTTCAGGGACGTGTTGACGTAGGTCATGAAGATCCCCACGAAGATGGCGGAGGTCAGCACGGTGACCAGGAGGATGGTACCAAGGACGATGCCGATGGTCCGCCCCACACGGCGGCCCTTTCCGGACTTTTTCCCTGTTTTGGCGCTCTGCTCTGTCTTTTTCGGCTGGTTGTCTTTGTTCATAGACAGGGCACCTTCCTTTCTCTGTTACTGGTGTATGCGCCGCACCGATCGCGGCATGGATGAGAAAACATTCTATTCCATAATAAAAACCATTGTACCATACCTGTCAACTGCTGAAAATTGTCATTTGATAAATATTTCGAATTATTACATGGATTTTACGCGGAAAAACCGAAAAAATCCTCCTGTTCTCTCACCATTTGGCCGCAAATTCACCTCTCCGTTCCCTCCAACCCCCTCCCCCGGCGGACTCTTGACGGATCCCCTCCCCTGTCGTATAATCAGTGGGCCGCCGAAGGGCGGTCAATTCTCAGAAAGCCTGGTGCAAGCTGTGTTTATCCATCGACTGCGGGGCCAGATGTCCGAATCCATGCTGACAGCCTCCTTCATCATCGTATCCGGCGGCCTTCAGGACGCCTATACCTATCTCTGCCGGGGCGGCGTTTTTGCCAACGCCCAGACCGGCAACATTGTGCTGTTCAGCGCCTATCTGTTTGAGGGGGCCTGGAACCACTGCCTGCGGTATCTGATCCCCGTTCTGTCCTTTATGGCGGGAATTTTCGCGGCGGAATGCATCCACCGCCGCTTCAAGCACATGGAAAAGGTCCACTGGCGTCAGCTGATTATCCTGGCGGAGATCGCCGTGCTGTTTGCGGTGGGCTTTATGCCCCAGTCACTGAACACTGTGGCCAACTCCCTGGTGTCCTTCTCCTGCGCCATGCAGCTGCAGACCTTCCGCAAGGTGCGGGGCCACGCCTACGCCAGCACCATGTGCATCGGCAATATGCGCAGCGGAACGGAGGCGCTGTGCGCCTACTTCCATACGAGGGATAAGGAAATACTCCACAAGGCGCTGACGTATTTCGGCGTGGTGCTGCTGTTCGCGCTGGGCGCGGGTATCGGCAGCATAGCCACCCTCCACTGGGGCACGGGGGCGGTCTGGCTGTCCTGCGGCCTGCTGGCGATCAGCTTCCTCATTATGTTCGTCCACGATGAGGAAGAAAAGCTGAATGCATAAAAAACGGCTCTAACTGCGCTCTCCCTGCCGCAGTTGGAGCCGTTTTTCGAGGTTCCTTCATGGAAAAGAAAAAACCCTCGAAGCCTTGCGGCTTCAAGGGTTTTCCTGTTGTGACTGCCCACAGGTTTTGTTGTCAGCTTTCAGTCGTTTTAAATTTAATGCTGAAACTTTCTCCGGTGCCGCCGAGCACAACATCTTCAATGTCCACCCAAGATTTTAATCCTTGCGCTCTTTCATATATTTTTGTAATGGGCCGACACTTGTAGCGAGCCGAAACTGTTATCGCATTATCTGCAAAAGATATGTCAAAAGATTTCCAAATCTGAATTGCGTTCTGTTCTGATGCTTGTGAACCATAGAGCTTATATGGTTCAATTGTGTCGACGATAGCCAAGATAAAAAGCAATGGGTTATCCTGAAAACTGATTTTTTTGAAGCGCTCTCCTACTAACGCACCCAGCCCGCACTCCAAGTATTCTGCCTCTGCTGAGGCATCTGCTTTCCAAACGTTGTGAGAGATGATACAGTCTGCAATATGGGCCAATATAGGAATTTGCTCGATGCAAAAATTCCTTCCGCCCCAATCGAATGCTTCGATATGGGTATACCTCTCGTCATGCTCTAAAAATCTATGCCTGTAAGCGGATGCGTATATTTTCAGGAATCTGTCAAATAGGAGATACCCTCCAATGACTCCATGGTTGTAGGTTGGTGGCTGAAGTCTGCGTATTCCATAGGAAAAATATTTCATGAGAAGGCTTTGGGAATAACGAAAACCGGTGATCTTTGCCCCACAGGCGAACTGTAGTCCATCCTTCAGCGATGGGTTATTACCCAACAGATAATCGATTATTGTCGTCTTATACTGTCTTCCATAAAACCCATTATGGCCGCGTACTCTTTTGCGAAGTATTGGGCTGACCTGCTGGTATGGCGAATACAGAATGCTCAATCTTTGTTCAATCTTTCGCAGTCTGTAGTATCCATCTTTCTCACATACTTTCGTTTCGCGGAGCTGTCCAAAATCTGGTTTCCAGTTTTCTTCTACGATATAGCCATAGTCATGATACAGACATGTCAAAAACCAAAGATATGAAAACGGAAAGATGGTTTCTCGCATGAAAATATCCACACCATGATCTTTTTGTGTCAGACAATCCTCAAGAAATATTCCCAGAAAGAATGCAGATACCGTGTGAATAGCTCGGTATTCAGATAGATGAAGCGGTGCATCGCCGCATATCTCAAATTCATCAAAATTCTTAGACGTACGGAATCTGCTATGTACAATCATGTTGTCGTACTCATCCAATTCGTAGGCATCGCCTTTTCCACCTTGTATGAAGTATTCACGAATGAATTGTGCTGACTGTTCTGGTGCGACAATCGGATCAGTGTAAATATTCGTACCATAATAATTCCACACTGGCTCGTTTTTCACAAATGTATTACGAATAAAATCAAAAAGATTCATCTTTTCATCCCCACGAAAGGCCGACGCTGAATACACGCGTACTCTTTTACTTTACGCCTTTAATTCTCTTTTGAATATCCTCCACAGATGGCAGCTGACGTTCTAATTCTTCCGGCAGATTACTGGTGATCTGGTAGGCACTGACACCGATGGGCTTGCTCATGTCCTTGAGGGAATACTCTGCTACAAGGTCATTTTTGCTTTTGCAGAGCAGTAGACCAATAGAGGGATTGTCCTGCTCTTTCTTCAGGATGCCGTCCACCGCTGAGAGGTAGAAGTTCAGCTGTCCGGCGTACTCCGGTTTGAACTCGCCGGTTTTCA
>OGUM01002026.1_pt1 | contig 12776 bp, 10 predicted proteins | sample 1553631 | NCBI WGS metagenome assembly OGUM01 (sample SAMEA2580228, study PRJEB22360) | human gut metagenome | biome: human gut; feature: human-associated habitat; material: faeces | place: Denmark | collected 2008/2010 | reverse complement strand
CATCCGGGTTCATAAATATACCATGGACCGACCCGATCTGTGGTTTCTATTTTTTCTTCCGGTTCTACAGCAACCGGCAAAAAAGAACGTAACCGCACGATTTGTACGCCCATACTTTTATAATGTGCATAAACAACTCCAACCTGATCGTATTTCCCTTTCAAAAAATCTTCCATCAGTTCATCCGCCAATTCCCGGGTAGCCGCCATATAGTCTTTCTTTTCAAAAGCTTCGGGATGTCGGGCCAGGCGAATGCCCTTTATCCGTTTCACTTCAGCCAGTATTTTTTTTCCGACCGGAAAAACGGTAATTTCCCGGATACCCCGTTTCTGATAAGCCTGTACTTCCTCCACCAATTTTTTATATAAATTGATATTGAAAGCTCCGCACAATCCATCGTCGGAAGCAAAAATAACAATAGCCACCTTCTTTACCTGGCGCTTCACTGTCAATGGCGACTGAAACTCACAACCGGATTTTTCAATATGGGCATATATTTCCCATAACTTCCGGCGATAAGGCTCGGCCTGAAGTAACTTGTTCTCGGCCTTTCTCAACCGGGCAGAAGAAATCATCTTCATTGCTCCGGTAATTTTCTGAGAGGAATGGACAGAATTGATCCTTCCTTTCAGTTCACGCATCGTTGCCATTCTTCTCTTTTTTACTTATCTACAAATTCTTCGGTTTGTTCGGTTTGTTTCACGGGTGCAGCAAATTTATCGGCTACTTCCTTAGCCACTTCCTCCAACAAAGCAGCGACGACTTCGTCCAGATGTCCGACCTTCAATTCATCCAACACCTCTTTCCGGTAACGTACCCGAAGAATATCGAGAAAATATTTCTCAAAATCGCCGACATGTTTTAAAGGTACCCGTTGTAACAATCCCTGGGTTCCGCAATAAATAATAGCAATCTCTTCTTCTACAGGCATCGGGGCATATTGAGGTTGTACCAATAGGCGGGCATTTTTTTGTCCTTTATCGATTACCATCTGAGTGACCGGATCCAAATCTCCTCCGAATTTGGAGAACGACTCGAGTTCCCGGTATTGAGCCTGATCGATTTTTAAGGTTCCGGCAATTTTTTTCATCGCTTTCACCTGAGCATTTCCTCCTACCCGCGATACTGAAACACCTACATTGATTGCCGGCCGGACTCCTTCGTTAAACAGAGAAGTTTCGAGGAATATCTGACCATCCGTGATCGAGATGACATTCGTCGGAATGTATGCCGACACATCGCCGGCCTGAGTCTCGATAATCGGTAAAGCGGTCAGTGATCCTCCGCCTTTGATCACCGGTTTCAACGGTTCGGGCAGGTCGTTCATCGTCGAAGCCACCTCATCATTGGATATAATCTTGGCCGCCCGTTCAAGCAAACGGGAGTGCAAATAAAAGATATCCCCCGGATAAGCCTCTCTACCCGAAGGTCTGCGCAAAATCAAAGAGATTTCCCGATAAGCTACAGCCTGCTTCGACAAATCATCGTATACGACCAGCGCATGCCTCCCGCTATCCCGGAAATATTCTCCGATCGTCGCTCCGGCAAAAGGTGCATAATAACGCATGGCAGCCGAATCGGACGCATTGGCAGCCAATACTACCGTGTAGTCCATCGCTCCGTGAGTTTTCAATACGTTGACCAAGGCTGCCACAGAAGAAGCTTTCTGACCGACAGCGACATAAATACAATAAACCGGTTTACCCTGCCGGTAATTTTCACGTTGATTCAATATGGTATCGATAGCGATAGCCGTTTTTCCGGTTTGCCGGTCACCGATAATCAGTTCCCGTTGTCCCCTTCCGATAGGTACCATCGAATCCACCGCTTTAATCCCTGTCTGCAAAGGTTCTTTAACAGGCTGCCGATAAATTACCCCGGGAGCCTTTCTTTCCAAAGGCAGCTCCAACAGATCGCCGGTAATCGGCCCTGCCCCGTCGATGGGTTCTCCCAGTGTATCGATTACCCGTCCCAACAATCCTTCTCCCACATGAATAGAAGCAATATGCCCGGTGCGTTTAGCCGTAAAATTCTCTTTCACACGATCTCCCAAATTCAAAAGCACGATTCCCACCTGATCTTCTTCGAGGTTCATGGCTACTCCCCTTACCCCATTTTCAAATTCGATCAGTTCGCCGGAAGTTACATTATCCAGCCCGAATACATTGGCTACGCCATCTCCCACCTCCAATACGGTTCCAATTTCTTCAAATTCAGCTTTCAAATCAACGTTATCCAGTTGTTGCTGAAGAATATCTGATGTTTCACTTGGTTTTATCATAATCTAATCATTTATACTTATCCTCTCCTATTTCAATTGCTTTGCGATTTTTTTCAACTCTCCGCCTACTGAATAATCGAGCTGCATGGAATTTACCCGGAGTACAAAGCCCCCGATAATAGCCGGATCTACCTTTTCGACAAATTCGATCTGTCTGGAAGTCCGGTCCGTTACCAGTTTTTTTATCCGGTCCAGCGTCTCCTGCTTCAAAGCAACCGCCGTGATAATCTTTATTCGTCCGATCTGGTACACCTTCCGGTATAATTTCTGGTACATCAGACAAATAGAGCGGATATACATCTCGCGGTGATTTTTTATCAGCAAACGGATTCCCCGCAGATACAACGTTCCGGGTTCGATCCCGATAGCGATCGTCAACAATTGTTCTTTATCCCGGGGAGACAATATCGGATTCAGTAATGCCTTATGTAAATCGGGATGGGAAATATAATTTTGTTCGAAGGTCTTCATTTTTTGATATACCTCTTCCGCAGCATTATATTTCTGTGCTACTTTCAGCATAGCCAAAGCGTATCTCCGTGCTATTAAACCTTCATCCATATCATTACAGTTTCTGAGCTGATTCCAGCTCATCCAACATTCGATCCACCAATTCTACCTGAGCAGTATCTTTCGACAAATCTTTTCTCAATACTTTCTCCGCGATCTCGAGTGACAAACGGCTCACCTGTCGCCTCATTTGTTTTTCGGCCTCCCGTTTAGCCTGTTCCATAGAAGCTTTTGCCTCTTCCATCATCTTCCGGACTTCATCGGCAGCTTCTTTTTTTGCGTTCTCGATCATCTCCCGTTTCATCCGTTCGGTTTCCTGTAAAGCAGCCAATTGTTTTCTATGGGCTTCGGCCAGCATCTCTTCCACTTTTGTTTCCACTTCGTCCAGCCGTTGTTTTGCCTCGCGGGTAAATTTCACCCCACTATCGATAAAATCCGCTCTTTGTTCTATACTTCGGATAATCACGGGCCAGGCATATTTAGCCAGGATAGCCAGAATGATCAGAAAGACCACCAGCATCCAGAATACCAACCCGATCTCCGGTTTAAAGAGTCCCATAAACGATTATATAAACAAGGCCAACAAACATACAATGATAGCAAACAAAGCGACTCCTTCAATCAAAGCAGCGATCACGATCATATTCGTACGAATATTCCCGGTCTGCTCGGGTTGGCGGGCAATAGCGTCCATGGCATTCGCCCCGATCTTCCCAATCCCTATACCTGCACCGATAGCAGCTAATCCTGCTCCTACTGTTGCTCCAAGTTTAGCGATGCCTGCACCGGCTGCTGCTTGTAATAAAATTGCTGATAACATAACTCTCAATCTTTGAAATTAGTAATCTTATTATTAATAAATATGTTTGTTCATTCCCGTACTTTGGCCAATCCGATATAGTTGGCCGACAGCAGGGTGAAAATATAAGCTTGCAAGCAAGCCACTAACAATTCCAGACAGTTCATGAACGCACAGAACAAGACGGATACGATCGTCATACCGAAATTCACGGCTACTCCCATCGTTACCGTTATGAATATCAAACAGGTTAGCGCCAAGATAATCGTATGGCCCGCCATGATGTTGGCGAACAGACGGATCATCAATGCGAACGGCTTGGTGAATACCCCGAAGAACTCCACGAACGGCATGATCGGCAAGGGCAGTTTCAAGTAGATCGGCGCTTTGGGCCAAAAAATCTCTTTCCAATACACTTTCGTGGCGAACAGGTTGACCGCTATAAACGTACAAAGTGCCAATACGCCTGTTACCGCTATATTTCCCGTAATATTAGCGCCTCCCGGGAAAACCGGTATGATCCCGATCAGGTTATTGATCAAGATAAAGAAAAATACCGTCAGCAAATAGGACGAGAACGGCTTATATTCTTTTCCGATCGCCTCTTTGATCACCCCGTCTTGTATGTAGGAGATGGCCATTTCCATCAATCCGATAAATCCGCCCGGCGCCTCGTTCGGGTGCTTTTTATACCAATGGGCGGTCCGGAGAACGATGAAAAGCAAGAGGCCGCAACTGAGGAACAGTCCGCAAACATTCTTGGTCAATGAGAAATCCATCGGGCGAACCTCTTCTCCTGCACTGTTCTTCTCAACAACCTTTCCCGCATGCTCACCTTCCCCGGCGATATAATAATTGTGATGCGTCCGGCCATGATGTAGATGGGATGACAGGAATAAATCCCATCCTCTTTCCTCGCTTTTTACCAAGATAGGCAGGGGAATCGCAATCTCTTGTCCGTTCCATTCCGTGATATGCCATGTATAGGCGTCTTGAATGTGGGAGAAGACGATATCCTGCACGTCTATCTCGCCGGACGCCGCTTTTGCCGGAGTGAGAAAGCTGAGCCACATCCAGAAAGCGATCCATATGTATTTGTTATCTTTGATTGTACTCATCATCCTTTTCCCTTTTCTCTCTTTTCATTCTTTTCTTTTCAAACAGATATAAAATGTAAGTCTCCAGTCCGAGGTAAATGAAATAGAATAACATCAACGTGAAACCAAATGTCTTTAATTGTTGCCCGACAAACGCCGCGTACATCCATAAAAAGACGAAAGCGAGCGTGAACTTACACAACCGGACTAGCATGTACATGGTTACGGTCACATCTCCGTTTTTCCTTTTTACCCGGTCTAGGAAGAAAGTCATCGCCATGGCCATGACCCAGTAAAAGAAGGGAATGGACGGATACCACGAGAAATAGTGTTCCGGCCAGATGGTATATAATAAACCACCCAATGAAACGCCTATTGCCACGTTGATAAACGTGATCAAACCCATTAACCTCATTTTTAATCTGCCATTCATTGTCGTATGTTTTTATTCGACGCAAACGGATAGGATGTCGTCTTTTACCTCTACGAATCCGCTTTGTATCGTTTGTTCTTGTCTTTTGCCGTTTGCCTCGAACCGGATCGTACCCGCCTTCAACGCTGCTATCAATGGGGCGTGATGAGGCAAGATATCGAATGAACCGGCAACTCCCGGGAATGAGACAGATTCGGTCTCGCCTTCGAAAAGAATGCCGTCCGGTGATACAATTTCCAGTTTCATATCGATTAATTTGCTTGTTCTTTCAGCTGCTTGGCCTTCTCCAAGACATCCTCGATGGTTCCTACGTTTAAGAATGCCTGTTCGGGTATGTCATCCGTTTCCCCGTCCATGATCATCTTGAATCCCCGGATCGTATCCTCTATAGAGACCATGACACCGGGTACGCCAGTGAATTGTTCTGCCACGGAGAAGGGCTGGGACAGAAAACGTTGTACACGGCGGGCCCGGTTGACCGTTAGCCTGTCCTCGTCGGAAAGTTCTTCCATACCGAGGATGGATATGATATCTTGAAGTTCCTTGTTCCGTTGCAGGATTTGTTTTACCCGTTGCGCTGTGTCGTAATGCTCCTTGCCTACGATCAGCGGATCAAGGATGCGGGAGGTGGATTCCAGCGGGTCTACGGCCGGATAGATACCGAGTTCCGTGATCTTGCGGCTGAGGACGGTTGTTGCGTCCAAGTGCGTAAAGGTAGTCGCCGGAGCTGGGTCTGTCAAGTCATCGGCAGGAACATACACCGCCTGTACGGAGGTGATGGAGCCCTTCTTGGTTGAAGTGATACGCTCTTGCATAGCTCCCATTTCCGTGGCCAATGTCGGTTGGTAACCTACGGCGGAAGGCATACGCCCCAGCAAGGCGGAAACCTCGGAACCGGCTTGGGTGAAACGGAAGATATTATCGATGAAGAATAATATATCTTTTCTTTCTCCCTCAGAAGCTTTGTCACGGAAGGATTCGGCGATCGTCAAACCAGATAAGGCCACGGACGAGCGGGCGCCCGGCGGTTCGTTCATCTGCCCGAATACCAAGGTAGCCTGCGACTTAGCCAATTCATCGTAATCGATCTTCGACAAGTCCCAGTTACCTGCCTCCATACTCTTCTTAAACTCCTCGCCGTATCGGATGACACCGGATTGGATCATTTCACGCAATAGGTCATTTCCTTCACGTGTACGTTCACCCACACCGGCGAAGACGGAGAATCCGTTGTTTTTCTTTGCGATGTTGTTGATCAATTCCATGATCAATACCGTTTTGCCGACTCCGGCTCCTCCGAAAAGTCCGATCTTGCCTCCTTTGGCGTAAGGTTCCAATAAATCGATTACTTTAATACCCGTGTACAAGACCTCTTGGGTCGTTGTCAGATCCTCGAATTTAGGAGGCTCACGATGGATGGGAAGAGCCCCGTCTTTAGTAAGCTGGGCCATGCCATCGATAGGGTCGCCGGTGACATTCATTAAACGTCCTTTGACTTGGTCGCCGGTCGGCATGGTGATGGGCATTCCGTATGACACGGCCTCCATGCCTCGTCTCAATCCGTCGGTCGTATCCATCGCTACGGTACGGACGGTGTTTTCCCCGATGTGTTGCTGAACTTCGACGATCAAGATCTTTCCGTTCGGGCGGGAAATCTCCATGGCGTCGTGGATACGGGGGAGGGTTACTGTTTCTTCTGTCCCATAATCAAAGTGGATATCCACTACCGGGCCGATAACCTGTGAGATATAGCCTTTTATTTCTCCCATAAAGCCTATTTGTTATTTATCTTAACCTATTAAAATGTCGTTGCAATATTACGTTTTATGGCGTTTCGATCCTTGAAAATAGAACTTTTTGTGTCTTTTTAAGATTAGTTAAACATTAAACTATTTAGCTGTAGTTCCGAAATAGACCAATTTGTTTCTTATTTGGACGAATCAGAAAGCTATAGTCAAATTTCTAAGGCATAGATAGATAAGGAGATACGAATTTGCTGCCTTTTTGATAGTAAAGGTGACAGTTCTGTTTTATTTTGTTAATCCATAATAGGGGTGTTTTTAATGGTATCGGATAGTTATTTGTGGTTCTGTTGAGCAAGTGGTGATATTTATGTAATTTTGTACGTCAACAATACTAAATAAACATGAAACGAATTATTGAGATATGCGCGAACTCCGCCCAGAGCTGTGTGGAGGCGGAGGCGGGAGGCGCTACCCGTGTAGAGCTTTGCGCCGGGATACCCGAAGGGGGAACTACACCTAGTTATGGAGAGATCAAGACGGCGAAGGCTCTGACTTCCAAGATCGATATCAATGTGATTATCCGTCCGAGAGGCGGTGATTTCTTGTATACGGAAGCCGAGGTACAATCCATGCTATTGGATATAGAACTGTGCAAGGAGCTAAAAGTGCATGGCGTCGTTTTCGGCTGTCTTACGAAAGACGGGGATATCGATGTACCCTTGATGCGGCGCTTGATCGAGGCGGCAAAACCTCTGTCCGTAACTTGTCATCGTGCTTTCGATGTTTGCCGGGACCCATTCACTGCGTTGGAGCAGCTAATCGAGTTGGGATGCGACCGTATCTTGACCTCCGGCCAGCAATCGGATGCCGTGAAAGGAATCCCCTTGATCGCCGAGCTGGTGAAACGTGCGGACGGACGGATCATCATCATGCCGGGATGTGGCGTACGTGAGAATAATATCGGGAAAATAGAGGCGGAGACAGGAGCGAAAGAGTTTCATACGTCCGCCCGAAGTATCGTATATAGTAAAATGGAATACCGCAATGAGAATGTCCCGATGGGAAGCAGTATCGTCTCCTCCGAATTCGAGACGGTGCAAACGGATCGGGAGAAGGTAAAGGCATATATTTAAGTGCTGGTATAGGCGTGAGCCTGTGTCGGTATTGGTGTAGCCCTACGCCTATACCGGCATCGCCTCATGCCTATACCGGCGTGGGGCGATACCAATACTCGTATGCGGGTGAAATGTTTTTTCTTCCCAAAAAGATTGTTTATCTTTGCGCCTCCATTAGATAAAAGATGCTAAATGTAACAGTGAATAATCGTTTTGGGTTTCACCAGCGTATCATGCTTATGATCATGTTGGTGCTGTTACAGTTTTATTCCATTGGAAGCGATTTCTTTCCGGAGAATATTACCACTACCTCGATGGAAATAGTCGATAAAGAGGCACCCGATGTGTTGTTGGATTTTGACGATAACGCCTCCTTGCGAACGGTACGTCAGGAGCAAGTGCAAATCCGAGCCTTGGAGATCGATTTGATATGGGACTTGTTTACGATTCTGGATTTACATGAATTAATTCATTCCTTGGAACTACGGCAATGCGCCAAGCTTCCTTTATTTTATAACCTACACAAAGCACAGAATTTCGTTTGGTTCTGTTCCTATCTGATTTAGTAGAACTTACCTGTTTCTTATTGTCGCGCATGGGGTGATTCGCCTATGTGCTTTTCGTCGTATTCAAATAATTATAAATCTATAAGTTTTATGAGGATAAAATTGTTTTCTAACTATTTACCCTTACTATGCTTAACGGCTTGTGTATGGGTATCTTGTAGCCAAAACCGGGAGAAAAAGTCCGGGAAGAAAGATCATACGCCGGTGATGCGGTTAACCACGACCACGATCGAGGTGCCGCAGTCCTATGTAGCGGATGTACAAGCCGTACAGTTCGTAGAGGTGAAACCGAAAGTGGAAGGGTTCGTGGAGGCCGTCCTTGTAGATGAGGGCGAGCACGTGAAGAAAGGGCAGGTGCTTTTCAAGCTTTCCTCGGCGGAATTGTACGAGGAGGTGAAAGAGGCGCAAGCCAATCACAAACAGGCCCAAGCCGAGTTGAAGATGGCGGAGGTAGAGGTAGACCGCATCAAGCGTTTGGTGGAGAAAGATATCATCTCGCCGATTCGTCTGGAGCAGGCGATGGCCGAGGCGGACGTGGCACGCTTGCAGGTGCAACAGGCCAAATCCCGTTTGCAACGTGCGGAGACTAATTTCTCGTACACGACGATCACGGCTCCTTTCGAGGGATACGTGGACCGCATCCCCTTTAAGGTGGGAAGTTTGGTTACGCCGAGCAGCTTATTGACCTCCTTGACGGACGTATCGGATATGTTCGCCTATTTCAAGATCAACGAGAAGGAGTATCTGGAATATAAACGGACGCAGTTGAGCGGTATCGACCAGCCGGAGTATAATAATCTAGAGCTGATCCTTTCCGACCAATCCACCTATCGGTATAAAGGGAAGGTAGAGACCGTGGAGGGCGACTTTGAGCGGGGTACCGGATCGATCGCTTTCCGTGCCCGTTTCGCGAACCCGGAACGTTTGCTGCGACATGGCGTATCCGGTAAGATCCGGATGCTGACCAAGATGGAGAACGTGGTCTTGGTTCCCCAGCAATCCACTTTCGAGATACAGGATTTTACCTATGTATATACGGTAGCGGAAGATGGAAAGGTGAGCGTGCGTAGCTTCGAGCCGTTGGCCCGCCACGGTTCTTATTACGTGACACAGGATTTGCCGGACCAGACCGTTATCGTCTACGAGGGCGTTCAGATGATCACGGACGGCATGACTATCAATCCCGATATGGTAGATGGAGCCACGATCCATCGCCAATTGGAATCGTCTAACGAAATCGAGAATAATAAGTAAGCCCTATGTTTGAAATATTTATCAGACGCCCTATCTTATCGGGCGTGATCTCGGTGGTAATTGTCTTCTTGGGATTGCTGGCGATCAACTCTTTGCCGATCACCCAATTCCCGGATATCGTGCCCCCATCCGTTACCGTTACCGCCCGTTATACCGGAGCGAACGCCGACGTGATGGCGAAAACGGTGGCGACTCCGTTGGAGCGTGCCATCAACGGCGTGCCCGGAATGACCTATATGACCTCTGTTTGTACGAACGACGGTATGTCCTTGACTACGATCTATTTCAAGGTCGGTACCGACCCGGACGTAGCTTCCGTGAATGTGCAGAACCGTGTGACCACCGTGCTGGATGAGCTTCCGGAAGAGGTGATCCGTGCCGGCGTGATCACGGAGAAGGAGGTGAACAGTATGTTGATGTACTTGAACATCATGAGCTCGGATAGTACCCATACGGAGAAATTCGTATATAACTTTGCCGATATCAATATCTTGCGTGAGTTGAAGCGCATCGACGGCGTGGGATTCGTGGAGATCATGGGTAGCCGCGACTATGCGATGCGTGTATGGCTGAACCCGAACCGATTGGCAGCTTATAATATGTCGCCGCAAGAGGTTACGGAGGCGATCCGCTCGCAGAATATCGAGGCGGCGCCGGGTAAGACGGGTATCAGCTCCGACAAGATCCCGCAGCAATTGCAATACGTCTTGCAATATAGCGGTAAGTTCAGCACGCCGGAGGAATATGGCGAGATCGTCTTGAAAGCCCTGCCGGACGGTTCCGTGCTTCGCCTGAAAGACGTGGCTACGATCGAGTTTGATTCCGAGGATTATAATATGATCTCCATGACGGACGGAAAGCCCTCGGCCTCTATCATGATCAAGCAGCGTCCGGGCTCGAACGCCCGTGAGGTGATCCAGCAGATCAAGGCGAAGATGGAGGAATTGAAGGAAACGACGTTTGCTCCGGGTATGGAATATAATATCTCGTACGACGTATCCCGTTTCTTGGACGCTTCCATATCGGTTGTGCTCAAGACCTTGCTGGAGGCGTTTATCTTGGTATTTATCGTGGTGTATCTTTTCTTGCAGGATTTCCGGTCTACGTTGATACCCGCTATCGCCGTTCCGGTATCGTTGATCGGTACGTTCTTCTTTATGCAGATGCTGGGTTTCTCGATCAATATGCTGACTTTGTTTGCCTTGGTGCTCGCTATCGGTATCGTGGTGGATAACGCGATCGTGGTGGTAGAGGCGGTCCACGTGAAGATGCACAACGAGAAGCTGCCCCCGTTGAAGGCGACGAAAAAAGCGATCGGTGAGATCGGAGGGGCGATTATCGCTATTACGCTGGTGATGTCCGCCGTGTTTATCCCGGTCGGTTTCATGGATGGTACGGTGGGTATCTTCTATCGCCAGTTCTCATTGACGCTTGCTGTGGCGATCGTGATCTCCGGCGTGAACGCCTTGACGTTGTCTCCGGCTCTTTGCGCCTTGTTACTGAAGCCGGTATCTCACTCGAAGAAGCAAAAGAAAAATCTGCTGGCTCGTTTCTTTGATGGGTTCAATAGCCGTTATGATTTCTTGGAGCGTCGTTACCGCTTGAATTTAAGATGGTTCTTGAACCGTCGGATGCTGACGTACGCAACCTTGATCCTTTTCTGTCTGGCCACGTGGGGCATGACGTTCGTGTTGCCTTCCGGCTTTATCCCGAATGAGGACCAAGGTATGATCTATGTGAACGTAGACGCACCTCCCGGAGCTACCTTGGAGCGTTCGGAAGCTGCCTTGAACAAGGTGCAAGCGGCTTTGTTGCCGTTGGAAGAGGTGGAGACGATCTCTACCTTGGCCGGCTATAGCTTGATGACCGAGACGGAGGGTGCCAGCTTCGGTATGGGTATGATTAACCTGACCCCTTGGGATCAACGGGAGCAGACAGCGGCGGAGTTGATGAGCGTGTACGCCGATCGTGTCGCCCATATCAAGGATGCGGACATCCAGTTCTTCCTACCGCCTACGGTTCCGGGATTCGGTAACGCGAGTGGCTTCGAGCTTCGTCTGCAAGATAAGACCGTCGGTACGTTCGCCGAGCTGGATGAGGTCGCCAAGAACTTCGTGGCGAAGCTGAACGCTGATCCTCGCCTGACCGGTGTCACTTCCGGCTTCAACCCGAATTTCCCGCAATATCTGCTCCGGGTGGATTTGGCGAAGGCGGCTAAGCTAGGCATCAACGTGAACGAGTCCATGGAAACCTTGCAATCCTATGTAGGTAGTTTCTATTCCTCCAACTTCGTCCGTTTCGGCCAGATGTACAAGGTCATGTTGCAAGCGGCGCCGGAGTATCGTATGAATCCGGAGGATTTGTTCAGCCTGTATGCTAAGAATAAGGAGGGGAATATGGTGCCTTACTCCAACTTCATGACGATGGAGCGTGTGTATGGCCCGAGCCAGATTACCCGTTACAACCTGTTTACCTCGGCCATGATTACCGGCGAGGCCGCCCCGGGTGTCAGCTCGGGTGAGGCGTTGGCGGCTGTTGAGGAGATCGCTTCCGAGGTATTGCCCCGTGGTTATGATACCGAATGGTCCGGTGTGGCGAAGGAGGAGAAAGAGTCCGGTGGGCAAACGTTGGTAATTTTCGCTATTTGTTTGGCATTCGTCTATCTGTTGCTTGCCGCCCAATACGAGAGCTTATTGCTTCCGCTTCCGGTCATCCTGTCGCTTCCGGCGGGTGTGTTCGGCTCGTTCTTCTTGCTGTACGTGGTAGGTCTGGAGAATAACATCTACGCGCAGGTGGCGTTGGTGATGTTGATCGGTTTGCTGGGAAAGAACGCAATCTTGATTATCGAGGTGGCGAACCAGTGCCGTAAGGAAGGTATCAGCGTGATGGGGGCCGCTATTCAAGGGGCTACCAGTCGTTTGCGCCCGATCTTGATGACCTCCCTTGCCATGGTAGTCGGTCTGCTTCCGTTGATGT
>OGUM01002024.1_pt1 | contig 12789 bp, 7 predicted proteins | sample 1553631 | NCBI WGS metagenome assembly OGUM01 (sample SAMEA2580228, study PRJEB22360) | human gut metagenome | biome: human gut; feature: human-associated habitat; material: faeces | place: Denmark | collected 2008/2010 | reverse complement strand
GGCAGAATCCGTCGTGATGTTTGGCTGTCAGGATCACTCCTTTCATGCCGGATTTCACAAACGTCTGTACCCATTGCTCGCAATCCAGTCGGGTGGGATTGAATGTTTTAGGATCGGAATCACCGTATCCCCATTCGCGGTCGTTGAATGTGTTAAGTCCGAAGTGTACGAAAGCGTATGTTTCCATTTTTTGCCATTCTACCTGCTTGGCTTCGGGAATGGGCAGGATAGCTTCCGGTGCTTTGACCGAATTACAGGCACTTAATAGAAGGAGGCCTGCTCCGAAAATAAGAAAGTGTTTTTTCATGGGGGTAATTTATTAGTTAATAATTGAGTGTAAGAATCATCTACAACGTAATTCCGAATACAAAATAAAGTTGCTCTTCATAGGGGTTGGCTATTAGTTTTCCGAATATGGGCAGAGAGAAGTTGGATGTTATTTTGATTTCTTTCGTTGCGGATAATCCGATATTGACTACATTGAATTTGTCGGAGTACATACTTTCCCAAGGGGTAAAACCAGCTTCGACGCTCATGTTAACATCCTTCACGCTGAACGGATAACTCAATTCGCAATAGCTGGACCAGGCACGTTTTCCGTTTTCACGGTAGTCGTTTCCGGCAAAGGTGGTGTACCAGCTGACTGATAATGGAAATTTCTCGCTAAGCATATATCCGGCTCCTACTTCAAAAGTATGTCCGGTGGAATGTGAACTGTAATTGAAGTATTTGAAAGGTTCTTCTTCTGTTTGGGTAAAATAGTTGTTGGCGTAGAGAGTCAGGTTTTTGTATTCGTACTCCAGTGACAAGTCTATCTCATTATTCTTTTCGCGAAATTCGGTGGAACCCCATGCATAGACGGTCAGGCCTTTCCAGTTGAGGCCGAGTGAGGGTTGCACACTTGCATTGCCGCTGTCCATACCACGCCAGATGTAGCTACTTACAAAATCTGCGGTTATAAAAACTTCTTGTGCCTGTGCAAAGGCTGCGTAACATAAAATAGCAATAAGTACGATTTGTTTTTTCATTATTATTGGTTGTTTTTTTCATTTACAGATGCCAAAGATACAAAAAATGTATGAATCGTAACTGACTAATTATATTCTGTTAAAATGGCAGAAATGAAAAGATTGCTATTTTATCGGCATACATACCAATACTTTACAGCCTTTGGTGTAACAGGTGTCAATACTTATATTACCGCCGAGCCGTTGGATAATGATACGGCAAATGTAAAGTCCAAGTCCTGTACCAGGTTTGAAATCATCTACTTTGGTAAATCGCTCGAATACCCACTCTTGTTTGTCGGTCGGTATGCCTATTCCCGTGTCGGTTACGGAAATAACCACTACTTCTTGATCTTCGTCAATCTGACAGGTTAATGTGATTGTTCCCTTTTCTGTGAATTTTGCTGCATTACTCAATAAGTTACCGATCACTCGTGAGAGGTAAAAAGCGTTAGTCGGTATGATTATTTCTTTCTTATCAGCTTCGGTAATGCATAATATGTCAGAATTTAAGATTTTTTCTTTTAGTATTTCCATTTCTTCTATACAAAGTCCGTATATGTCGGTAGGTTCAACCGGTAGTGGTTCATAAGAACTGACAAGTTCGGATAGTTCCAGTATATTGTTTACTATAGAAAGCAATGTCGTGGAATTGTTTAGTATTAAGTCTTTGAATTCTTCACGAGTCACAGCATCTAGGGATTCATCTGTGATTAGTTCGGAGAATCCGGCTATAGAATTCAATGGAGTCCGTATCTCATGGCAGATAGAATTAAGAAAAGCGGTTTTCATTTTTTCGCTTTCGGTGGCTTTTTCACTTTGTTTTTTGACCTCTTCATTGGCAATCATCAATTTCCTATGCATCTTTTTCAGTCGTTTCACCATATAGCGTTGGTAGATACTCCACGCAATTAGTCCTAGTAATAAAATACAGGAAGCGATGAGCGCTATTTGTTTGTTTTTATAGGCAAGGCTCATTTTATCCAGTTCCAGTTTACTGACATCAAAGCGTGTCTGCATTTCCGCCATTTGTTGTTCTCTCTTTGTTATTTTGTTCTTTGTTTGTAGTTTATTGCCCTCTTTTAAGGCCAGATATGCGTTTTTATAATCTTTTATTTTGTAGTAAAGTCCTGCTTTTACTGCGTAGAGCGGGATAAGGACTTCCGGTTCATAATGTTCCGTAAGGATAGTAGAGTCGATGTAGGTGATGGAGGCTTGGTAGTCTCCAATCGTTTTATAGTATCTTGCTCTGGTTTCGTATGTACTTTTCATCTTGTTTTTCTTTCGGGCTATTCCCATGTATTTTTCATAATACTTTTGGGCTTCCTTTCTGTCAATAAGGTCTCCGAGAAAAATGATTAATGAATATTGCTTCATATAATAGTCTGATTCATCAAGAAACTTTCGCTCGAAAGAGGTATTTTGGCTGTTCCACTTTTTATGAAGTTCAATCATTTTGTTGATTTCATCCGCTGCCTTTTTGTCGTTCACTGCCGTGTATAAGTCCGATAATTCATAACGACATAATATTTCAAAATGGATTCTGTCTTTCATAGGAAATTCTGAGACTTTGTCCAGTGCTCTTTCTATATAAGGTATGGCTTTGCCTATTTCGCTGTATGCATGAGTCAGCAGAGAAAAATAATCCAATGATACTCCTGTGAGGTATTCCCATCTAATTTGTTCTTCGAGTGTCATATCTTGCAAGTTCTCATTTTTCAGTTCATTTAGTTCTTGTTCAATAAGCTCCAATGAATTGTTTTTTCTCATTTCCATCCAGATATTGTAACAATACAGATAGTCGATGAATAGCGCGTTGTGGCTTTCCGGAAGCACCTGTTGGGCGATATTTATATATTTTTTTACTATCTTTTCGTCCTTCGAAGCATATCTTTGGACGAGTGCGTCCAAAGCAAGTTTCGTAATATATTCGTCTTCAGCCTTGACTGCTTCGGTGAGTGCTTCATTCCAATACGTAGTGGCGATATTTATGCTGTCGACATAAATATCAGCCAGATGTACGTATATGATAGCCTTTTTCCCGGCATCCGGGCAATCTTTTAATAAGTTTTGTAAACTATCTACTGGGGTAGATATGGCCGTAGCAAACAGAATGCATGGAATCATAAGTAAAATTCCGGAGATGAGGCTGATTTGTGCTTTTAGGTTGTTCATAAGCGTATCTGTCTATGAAAATTATCTCGTACGGCATCTTCTGCCGCTGATTTAGAGTAAGGATATGTGATAATAATAGTCGGTTCTTCTTTCAGATTGGAAATAACCGTGTATGTCCCTCCGAAATATTCGATTGTCAGACGATTAATCCGATGGCGGACATCCGTTTTTCGGATCTGAAACTCCGCATCTGCAAGTGGAGTATTGATGATACGGAATACAAGTAACTTTTCCTGTTCATTACAATATAAGGAGAACGTGACGTGTCTTTGCAAGTCACAGGGAACCGGATAAATGAGCGTGCTTACAATGACCTGTGTGAAGCGGGTGATATCCAGTTGGGAAGCCTGCTCTTTGATGGTGGTTTTGAAGTCAATTTGTATCTTTCCCTTATTTCTCATTTGTGCTATGCTGACAATATCCGAACATAGAGGAATAATATCATACTCCTGTACTTGCCATTTTGTTTTTCCGGCTTCCAGTCTCGATAAGTCAAGTATGTCATTCACCAGTTGTATCAATTCGGTCGAATTGGTTTGGACAATTTCAGAGTACTCTTTCCATTGAGCGGTTTCTATGCTGTTAGGATCCTGGGTCATCAATTGTGAGAAGCCCAGCACGTTATTAAGTGTACTGCGGATGTCATAACTCATATTGGAAAGAAAATGGCTTTTCACTTCATTTGCTTCTTCTGCTATTTGAGTCATTTTTTTGATTTCTTCCTCCTCTTTTTTTAGTCTTTTTTTTACGTAAAAGATGCGGATAGTGGCAGGTATTAGAATGATTAATGCAATAGTGATTAATGCCAGTTCGATTGTTTGAATGATTGACCGATGCTTTTCCTTTTCCAGGAGTAATTCATCTATTTTTTTCATTTCGTAGATCTCTTCCATTTGGCTCGTGGATAAGTGCTGGTAGAAGGTGTCTTTCTTTGCCAACAGATTACGCAATAAGGGAATAGCCTCATCTGTCCGTCCTGCGTCAGCAAGTATCCCTGCCCGTTTTATCCGGTAGTCGAGACCGTTGTTGTCCGATACTCCTGAAAGCAGATTGATGGCGGAGTCTGCATAAATCAGTGCTTTGTCATACATTTGCGTAATCCGGTAATATTGGGCATATACATCGTAATAGAGTCCCCGGCAGGGGATATAGTCCGTTGGAGAGAAATATTCGTTCATCTTCTTGAGGTGAATACGGGCTTCGTCTATATGACCATTTTGCAGATAATAGTTGGCGTATAATGTTTCCAATAAGAGATAACTGGTGTGATGAATCCTTAATTTGAATTTTGCTTCTTGGCGGGACATTTTGTCCAGTACGATTTCAAATTCTTTTAGATATTTCAGCGATTCTTCGCTCTCTATAGATGCACATGCTAGGGATATCTCCTGTAAGATATCCTTTCTTTCTTCTAGGGAAGCGGTGGCAGGTAGCAGGTGGTAGGCTTCGAATCCTGCGTTTTCTCCTTCTTTGTATCGAGCGGACATCAGATAAGCGTTCATCAGACATAATTTTGCATAGCGCATACCTTGTGTATTGTTTGTTTGGGAGGCGAGACGATACATTTCTTCGGCCTGTGTGATGCTGTATTCTATTTTGTGCTCTATGATATGCATCAAAATTTCCGCCCGTTTGGCTGAAAAATAAGTATTATAGTATTTATGCTTCAGGGATATTTCTGTCAGTTTGTCCATCCACAATTTTGTATTTTTCCCGTCTTGGTGGTTGAAATAATAGACAACATACGCATACATGGCAAGACACTGGTACTCTATGTCCTCTTGTACGGCTGCTTCTTTTAGCAGTCGGTCCAGGTAATTGAGGCAGGACGGTGACATAGGGTCTTGGTAAGCTAATAAATACAGGACGTTTAGTCTTGTTTTGTTGGCAGGTATAGTATCCAGTACCTGCACCAGGCTGTCTTTGACAGTCATTGCTTGGGCGGTCTGGATTGTTATTAGTCCCAATAATATGATGCAGAATATGCCGATTCGTTTCATGCTTGTTCCTCCTTTCTTTCTTCCATTGGTCGGACGGGGTGTGTGAAACAGAATCTGCATCCGTCGGTGTATGCCGGATCTATCCATATCTTTCCACCGATGCGTTCAATAATCAGTTGGCAGATAGACAACCCGAGCCCCGATCCCTGCGCTGTTTCGTTTAGTTTTTCGAAGCGGCTGAAGATGTTCGCCTGTTTTTCCGGGGGAATCCCGCAGCCCGTATCTGTTACGGAGAAAAGTGCATATTCATCTGATTGTAATTCTACTTCAAGGGTAATGCTTCCTTCGACAGTGAATTTAGTGGCGTTGATGAGCAGGTTGATGAGCAATTGTTGTAAACGTGAATCATCTGTATACAGTTGCAATGAGGTGAGTGGTGTTTTAAAACGGAGTGCTGCCCGGGTTTGTTTTACTTTGTTAACGGTATCGATTACATTGTTACAGATGGCAATAGCATCGTGGGAGCCGAAACTGAATTTCATTTTGCCTACTTCAAGATTGCTCAGGTCGATTATGTCATTAATCAGTTTGAGTAACAAGTCTGAATTTTGCTGTATGACATCGCTGCATTGCCGGCGAGTTTCCGCATCCAGTCCCTGGTCAGTCAGTAGATTGGAGAAACCGGAAAGGGCACTGAGCGGAGTGCGGATTTCATGACTCATGTTGGAGAGAAAAAGGCTTTTGGCATGCATGGCACTTTCCGCATTTAGTCGTGACTGTTCAAGACATTTCTTTGATTCGGCAATCTTTTTGTTTTGTTTTAATATATGTAGCGCCAGGTAAATAATGACAACCAGAATGATGGTGCCGATAAGGATACCGCTCATGAAAATGCGGTTATGTTCGACCTTGTTCTCCACTTTCATCCGGTTTTCCTGATAAGAAGCGCGTAGATTGTTGATGCGGTGGGTATAACTGGGAGAAGCAATAGAATCTGTGATGCGACTGATCTTTTCGTATAGTCGGGCGGCTTCTTGAGGATCCCCCTTTTTTATCAGCAAGTTTGCTTTTAAGTGAGATACTTGTAAGTAGGTTATCGATTGCATTTTTTGTTTGATACTTTGCAGTACGTTATCATAACATAACAAGGCGAGTTCGTTTTTTCCGATTGTTTCGTTATATAATCCTTGTGAGCAGAGAAAAGGGGAGTAGTAATACGGCTCTTTGCAGGAGTGGTAGATTTTTTCTACTTCGAGGAAACTATCCTGCGCTTTCTGCGACTCTCCTGTCATTATATAATATGCCACATCGGAACAATAATGGAAGAACAAAATGGTTTGGTTGGTATGCATGGCGTCTGATTTCAGCAGCATTTCCCTGTATGATTCCGCTTCTTCCGAGTTGTGTTCTCTGATGAAAATCTCTTTCAGATGTAACATTGCCATTTCTTTGTAATAGTTGCCTTCCGAAGAAGATACAGGATGAAGGATTGCTTCTTTGTAAGCGTTGGCTGCCTCTTCAGTCATATTTGAGCAATAATAGGCATCTCCGATAGCTGTATTGGAGAGTGCTATTCCTAAATCATATTTCAGAGTTTCGGCTTTTTCATACATAAGCCGTGCTTCGTCGATAGCTTGCCCGATGTTGCCGGATAAAGAGTGTGCATGTACTAATAGTTGTTTGATTCGGAAGAAAAGTTCTATTTGGTTCTCTTGTTCAAGTATCGGGCTTAGTTGCTGTTCCCATATTATGATACTGTCTATAGAGGCTATCGAATCATAAGCAAGGTTGGCATTGATAAGATGCTGTAAGGCGTACAAATGTTTGGAAGTCCTGTCCTTTGAATGTAATGAAATGCATACAAATAGGTTGATGATAAATGATATGTAAACAGCCTTTTTCCTTTTGGGGATGTTTTGTTGCGTGAGTGTTTATTATTTCTCCCCAAAAATAAACAAAAAAAGTAATAATTGTCATAATTAGTAGGGCAATTATTACTTTTTCTTTTTATTTAGAAAGTGACGTCCATTTTCAGTACGAAAGTACGTGGAGCGGCAACTGCCATCGGGCGGTAGCTGTATTCTTTGTTAAACAGGTTATTTACCATGAATTGGAAAGCTACTTCTTTCGTTACTTTTACTCCGAAGCGCAAATCAACGGTAGCATAGGGCGTGTTATGTTTGTTCCAGTAAGTAGCAAGTGTTTCTCCTTTAGAATAACCGAAAGCGATGCCGCGAACGTAATCCATCAAGTCGAGTTGTGCTTTCGGACGTTCATCCATCATCAGGTAATCCACTGCGAGGATTTTACTCTTCCAGGCAACGTTCGCACCCAGATTGATACGTTTCCACTGGAAATCTACTGTCGCTTTAAAACTGTGTTTCGGACGATACTTCAGGTACTTTCCGGTGTTAGATTTTTCTTTCATTTGAAGAGGATCAGTATAAAGATCCTCCGCATCATTGCGTTCCTTATAATCCGCATCACGGGGTTCGGTGTATACATACCCTAAATTATAGAACAACTTTGTGTTCTTATTGAAGTTATAAACACCGTTTGTCGATATTTCCACTCCATAGATTTGTGCTTTCGATACGTTATGAAACTGTGCTCCGATTCCGAAACCTTGACCATCGGTTATCATCCGGATGGCATCACTGATGCTGTTAATCATCGTATAGTCCGCATTATTGAATAGTCCGAACTGGAATTCGACCATATCCTTATATTGCGTATAGAATCCTGCAACATCTACAAATCCCTGGAAATTGCCAATCTTATACCCTTGCTTGAATCCCAATTCCGCATTAAACCCTTTTTCCGGTTTGATATCCAGATTCGGGTAAACGCCGACTCCTCCGATATCCTTGCGCAGGTATTTCTCATTGATGGACGGGTTACGGTAGCCTTGTCCGAAGCTGGCACGGATAAAACTGTAATCTGCCAACTGATAGTTCAATCCGGCACGGAACACGGGGCGGAATGGAACTTTAGTTCCGAATATCTTTGTTTCTGCTTCACGATGGTGATTGTTTACACGATAGTATTCGGCACGCACACCGGCAGATACGCTTAGACGGTCCCAGAAACGTTGGTCGTACTGGAAGAAAGCAGCTATGTTATCGCTTTTGTAGACTTCGTCCATGATGGCCGAATTATACCGTACATGCTCATAAGTGGCTCCGGTAGTGATTTGTGCGCCACTGTCCCATTTCTTGTTGAACTGATAATCGAGATAATAGTTAGTGCTTTTATCAGTCTGCGTCTTAGGAGTATTTCGTGAAGGATTGAGTACGTCGGACACCCAGGGAATCAGATCACCAGGCAATTGTCCGTTTGTCAGTCCTCCCAAATCACTGGGTAGCCCGCTGTCCATCACCCAGGAAATCAGATCACAATAATCGGCAGTCGTCGCGTTAGGGAAGATATTGCCTAATGAAGTGAATACTCCATTCATGGCGTCTTCCAGATTACCATTGATTAGTCCTGACCCGATTCCCACCAATGCCGGATAGAGCGAGCTGTAATCACCGCCTGCAATATTCTGTATCGTTTGGGCATCTGTCCCCATATTGCCCAGAATATCCATGATGGATGCTCCCTGGTTAGGACGTACGATATTGTCGGCACTATAATAGAAACGTCCCTTGATCTTATGTGACGTACCGTTTTCCGGATTCACATAGTTGACAAACGGGTCGATATGGAAATTATTATCTTCCCTGCCCATGTTGGTGAAAGGAGAGGGCTTGTACACCTCTGTCGGTGAACGCCAGATAAAAAAGTCACCATATTGATTAGACAGGAAATCAATATTAAAACCATAGTTCAACAGTTTCATTCCCATGTCCGGTTGGTGATAGGTTAGGTTACCTCCCATGCGGAAACGTTTGTTATATCCTTGCTGGCGGTATCCTTCATCGGTGAAAAGATTGAGGCTGCCACTGACGTCGAAATTACCGATACGACGGGCGTGGGAGAGATCGAATCCTTCGTAAATCGGATTACGCACACCACTAAGAAGATTTCCGCGCAGAATCGGTTTGACCGAATATTTATCTTCTTTCCAGAAACTCTTGTCACTCCATTGGTATTCGTCATTCTCCGCGTCGCCATAGATACCGAGATATGCGCTGAAACGTGTTTTCGGAGCTAACCCCGGACGTGCGGTGCGGATATTGATGATACCATTCAAAGCCGATGAACCATATAAAACGGAAGAGGCTCCTTTGATTACTTCAATCTGCTCGATATTCTCCAAAGGTACGGTGTTCCAGTTGATTTCGCCTGTCTTGGGATTCAGGGTACTCATACCATCCACCAGAATCTGACTACGTGCACCTACTCCGTATGTCCATCCGCTACCACCACGTATGGAAGGTTGTTTGTCTACAATATCCACTCCCGGAAGAGTGCGGAGGGTAGACGATATATCTGTTGGTGCCTGGCGGGCAATGTCACCGGCTTTCACTACATCCATGGAAACTGTGACATTACTCAATTTCTGTTCAAAACGTCCGGCGCTGACCACGACTTCCTCCAACAGTTTGGTGCTTTCTTTCATGTAGACGTTTTTGGTGATTACCTCACGTCTGTCGATTACGATCGGCATCAGTACATCTTCGTAGCCCACATAACTGAATACGAGATCGACACCCCCTTCGGGCAGTTTGATTTCATAAGCCCCATGGATGTCGGACACTACTCCCTGGTTACCCTGTAACTTATACGTAACGGCTGCTCCCACCAATGGCTCATTGGTATTTGCATCATATATATGTCCTTTCAGCGTTTGGGCAAAACTACTCCCAAGGCTGGTGAAGCATAGTAGCAAAGTTAGAATATATATTTTTTTCATTGTTTTCTTTTTTGATATTCATAGTTGATGTTTATTCTTGTGGCAGAAGATCCAATCCTAAGTCAATAGTATTGGCTGCATTCCATAAAACCGGCAGACCGTTTTCGTCATTTCCCATGAGAAGTCCGAGCAGGTTTTTAAATACAGTATTGTTGGCCATGCTTTCCGGCAACATTCCTTCCACTATCGGTTGCAGTCCGGGCAATAACTGAATGAAAGCAGTTGTCGACTCTTTGGTTAAGTAAAGATGGGTATGTCCGTCTTCCTCTTCAATATGAAAGATAATTCCTTCAGTCAGTAAGTAGAATACCTGCTGGAAGCTCGCCGTATCCATGCTGGTTATGATACCGAGCAATGGATTGTCGATCATGGAGTTTACGATTCCGAGCAACAGTTTCAGTTGTACAGGATTGGATTGGGCAAGAGCTTCCATAATTCCGGAAACCAGTCCTGAATCGATAGGAGTTTCACTGTCCTTGGTTGCCAGACTGATAATTGCCGGTAAGTTCAGGTTTATTTTAAGTCTATCGCTCTCCTCTGTCCAGGTGATTAGATTAATTGGTGAAGCGGTCCACGTACGGTCTGTCAATGCATTATTGATATCTTTTTCCGTCAGTAAACCAATCATAAACTTGGTGACAAATGTTGCGATGGTACCGACGTCTTTATCCGGATCTATGTTATTGATCGGTACGCTGCCGATGTAAACGGGACTCGTCGTATAATTGGCTACAAGGTTACCGTCGGGTTGTAGGGTGATTGTCTGAAGAAGTTGCGGTATGAAATAGCAAAGTGCATTTTGAATCAGTTTCATCCTTAAAAACAGTGTACTGCCCGCTTTGGTCAGTTCCACGTCATCCAGATGGACATAAAATCCTCCGGTTAAGATTTCATTCGTTTCTTTCCATACATATTGCCCTCCGCTGTAAGTGACAGTCATTTTCTTTCCTTTAGTGAAATTGGATATGCCATAACTTTTCTTCCATTTACTTTGCGGTATTACTACGTCCAAATCCAGTTTCATTGTTTTTGGAGTGATGGCACCGCTGTATGTCACGGTTGCTCCTCCCATCGTGACGTTTTTGCCGCTAAATGTATAAGAGTCTTCCTGTTCGCACAGACTGATTGGAAGAGGAGTTTGTTTCTCTCCCGGGATAATGTCATTCAGTGTCAAGGTTCCTTTTTCACTGTCTTCTGTTTTAAAGTCGACAGTTTTTCCAACGAGTTTCTCCCCGCTGTAGGTCAGGTTTAAGGTGGCCGGTTTGATGTATGAGCCATACTCCTGGCAGAGTTCACCCGGCCAGAATAGCTTGTCATTATAGGTTTCCTCGCAAGATGTAAGGAGGAAAGCCGTACAAGCTACATAAAAAAGTCTTTTTAAAGTTCTCATTCTCTTCTAGGTTTTATTTCAACATATTTATTAAAACGATGCAAAGTACGGCTAATAGGTGACTGCCGTCAAGCTCCATTCTTGGGATTCAATATTCTATATTTGCTATTTTCTTAAATACAATCCTAATAAAGAAGAAAATAATGTTCTATTTGTAGGATATAATATACCATTTTTGAACTTGTTGCCCGGAATCCGGATGAAATGGATATTTTTGGTAAATTAAAAAAGAACTGACGATGACAACTAACGAATCCTTTCCTAAATTTGACCTTCCGGTTGATTTTATAGCAGATGACAGTATCACCGGAGATATCTTAAACTACTATGGTAATTTCCCCTGTAAAATAAAAGCCGGTGTCTTTGTGCTTTGTACGGAAGGGATGGTCAGAGCTACCATTAATTTGTTGGAGATTGTCATTCGTAAGAATGATTTCATCGTTGTTCTTCCTAATTCATTCATTCAGATACACGAAGTTTCGTCCGATACCCGTATTTCTTTTGCCGGTTTCTCGTCCGATTTTATGCTTTCGGGCAATTATGTGGAAATCCTGCTGGACTTTATGCCTATGATATTGAACAGTCCGGTCATTTCTCTGCAAGAGGATGTTGCCGGCTTATACCGGAATGTATATCTTTTACTGATTCGTGCTTATACACTCCCACATTCATTAGAAAATAAAGAGATCATACGTTCCGTACTGGCTATTTTTTTGCAGGGAACGAAAGAATTGTATAAACGCTATGGCAAGAAACTCGATGAACCTTTGAGAAGAGAACAGGAGTTGTACAGGCAGTTTATACAGTTGTTGATGGCTCATTATACTAAAGAGCATGAAGTGGCGTTTTATGCGGAGAAGTGTGGGGTTACTGCGGCACATTTCTCAAGTGCCATCCGTCGGGCAAGCGGATACAGTCCGTTGGCAATCATTACAGAAATTATTATTATGAATGCGAAGGCCCAATTGAAAACCACCCGGTTGCCGGTGAAAGAAATAGCTTTCTCGTTAGGCTTTAACAATCATTCTTTTTTCAATAAATACTTTCGTAAAAAGGTGAAGATGACTCCGCTGGAATATCGCGAGAAATAAATCTGCGTCTGCTTAAAATTGGACTATACATAAAAATGGGATGTTTTATACCTTCTCCCTGCTGTCAATCAGAGCCGGTATGCAAGAGGTTGATAAAAAATCGCTTAAATATGTATCAGGGAAATGCGAAAAGACAGCGCTTTGCTGATGGAAGATCTTTTTGGTACTTATTTGCTTTCAGAGTCGGAGTAAATGAATGATTCTTTTCCTATTATATAGCTATTTGCTATATAAAGAATCAATGGATTCTGAAGTGAAATAACTTGGAAATGGCTCTTCTTTCAGCCCAAAAATCCTTTCTCACCGATGAACGCTGGCTTGGTCGGTG
>OGUM01002022.1_pt1 | contig 12798 bp, 10 predicted proteins | sample 1553631 | NCBI WGS metagenome assembly OGUM01 (sample SAMEA2580228, study PRJEB22360) | human gut metagenome | biome: human gut; feature: human-associated habitat; material: faeces | place: Denmark | collected 2008/2010 | reverse complement strand
CCGGACCCCTTTACAGAAGGGAACTTGCGCCAGGTGAAGACCTTTGTCATTACCGATGAATTCAATTTCTCCAGCGGTATCCATAACTTTATGGGCGGTATCCAGTTTGAGTCCAATAAGGCAGTGAACGGATTCATGCAGGCGGGAAGCGGTTATTATGTCTATTCCTCCTGGGATGATTTTGTGAACAACAGAGCTCCGGCTGCTTTCGGTGTCACTTATTCCAACACCGGGGACGGTTCCCAGTTCCTGGCAAACATGAAGTACCAGCAGCTTTCTTTCTATCTGCAGGACCAGATGAATATCACGGACAACTTCAGACTGACTGCCGGGGTGCGTTTCGAACTGCCCATTTATCCGGAGCTGAAGAACAACTATAACAAGAATTTCGCACAGATTGACTTTGACGGATATCATTACGCCACAGACCAGTTGCCTTCATCCTACCAGCTGACCGCCTCCCCCCGTATCGGCTTCAACTGGGACCTTACAGGCGAGCGTAAGTATGTATTGCGCGGCGGTAGCGGTTACTTCATCGGCCGTCTGCCGTTCGTATGGCTGGTTTCGGCAGTAGGTAATGCCAATTGCGGACAAAGCACCTATTATTATAACGAGCAGAAGGACGCTAAGTACGGACAACCGAGTTTCCACACCAGCGTGGCTGATATGTTGAAAGATCCTAACTTGAACCTTCCGGCGGCTACCGATCCTGCCGCACCTTCCGGAGCCACCATCATTGACCGCGACCTGAAGATGAACGCCACCTGGAAGTCTTCACTGGCTTTGGATGCAAAACTTCCCGGAGATATTGACTTTACGTTGGAAGGTATTTTCAGCAAAGAGTTCAATCCGGCTACAGTGACCAATTTGGGACGTAAGTTTAAAGGAGAGCAGGAGATAGCTCCGGGTGATGTCCGCAGAATGTTTGAGTACTCCAATGCGAACAAGACGGATGCTTATTATATCACCAATGCGGGAAACAGCGCTTATTATTACTCACTCACCGCCTCACTGGCCAAGACATTTGATTTCGGCCTGCATCTTTCCGCTTCCTACACCCGTTCTTATGCCAAGTCGTATGGCGACGGCATCGGCGACCAGGTGAACTCGGCTTATTACAACAACCGTTACTCTGTCAACGGAAATAATGACACGGAGACGGGCTATGGTACGTATGTATCGCCCAACCGTGTGCTGGCTTCCGCCGCTTACCGTATTAAATACGCCAAGAATTTCGCTTCCTCCTTGTCTTTGATTTATGAGGGTATGAACATGGGCTATGCCGGAGGATATTCCGCCGCCCGTTATTCCTATACATTCACCGGAAATATTGTAGGCGATTACGGCTCAAACAACTTGCTGTACATTCCGGCATCCCGCGAGGCGCTGGATAAGTGGAACTTTGCCGATTATACTGACAGCAAGACGGGTGAGGTGACTTATTCTGCCAAGGAGCAGCGCGATGATTTCTGGGCTTACATTAATGAGGACAGTTATCTGAAAGGCCGTAAAGGCAAGTATGCCGAACGCGGAGGAGCCATCATGCCCTGGCATCATCAGCTGGATTTGAAGTTCAATCAGGATTTCTTCCTCAATGTAGGGGGCAAGCGCAATACCTTGCAGTTCGGAGTGGATATCAAGAACTTCCTGAACTTGCTGAACAGCGACTGGGGAATTTATAAGACGGTGAACAATACTTCCTTGTTGAGCTATAAGGGCGGCGCTTACCAGTTCCAGAAGAACGGAGGAAAGAAACTGACTGATACGTATTCCAATCTGAACAGTTTCAATTCTACGTATTCCATACAGTTCAGTGTCCGTTATATCTTTAACTAAATGAAATAGCCTGTATCAGACAATACAGGAACAGGATAGAGAGGCGTACCCATGAAGGTGCGCCTCTTTTGTATGCGTATTCTTCCTTGTTTTGAAAAAACTTGGAATTAAGAATAAATTAAGTACCTTTGTGTGTTATCCTATAAAGAACAATAGTTTATGAGTGATAAGATATATCCCATCGGTATCCAGAATTTCGAGAAACTCCGCAAGGAAGGCTATTTCTATATTGACAAGACGGCCTTGATCTACAAAATGGTAAAGACCGGCAGTTATTACTTCCTCAGTCGTCCGCGCCGTTTCGGGAAAAGTCTGCTGGTTTCTACTCTGGAAGCCTATTTCCAAGGCAAGAGAGAATTATTTGAAGGACTGGCCATAGCCGGACTGGAGAAAGACTGGACAGTACGTCCCGTCCTGCATATCGATCTGAATATCTCAAAATATGAGACAGCGGAGGATTTGAGCGATATGCTGAATGATTTTCTGACCAACTGGGAAGCTGTCTACGGTTCCGCTCCTTCCGAGACATCCCTCGCCCTCCGTTTCAAAGGCGTGATAAAACGTGCTTACGAGCAGACGGGGCAGAGGGTTGCCATTCTGGTAGACGAATATGACAAGCCCATGCTGCAAGCCATCGGCAATGAGGAGCTTCAGAGAGTATATCGGAGCATACTGAAACCCTTCTATGGAGTGTTGAAGACAATGGACGGTTGCATCAAGTTCGCTTTGCTGACGGGGGTTACCAAATTTGGCAAGGTCAGTGTGTTCAGCGATTTGAACAACTTGGACGATATTTCCATGTGGAATGAGTTTATTGATATCTGTGGGGTCAGTGACAAGGAAATTCAAACCTGGCTGGAGCCGGAACTTTATGAATTTGCTGAAAAACGGGGGAGGACATACGATGAAATCTGTGCCGAACTGAAAGAGTGTTATGACGGTTATCATTTTACACATAATTCCATCGGTATTTACAATCCTTTCAGCCTGCTTAATGCCTTCAAACGGAAGGAGTTCGGAAACTACTGGTTTGAGACCGGTACGCCGACTTATCTGGTGAGGTTGCTGCAAAAACATCATTATGACTTGGAACGGATGGCGCACGAGGAAACGGATATCCAGGTGCTGAATAGTATTGATTCCGAGTCCACGAATCCTATTCCGGTGATTTATCAGAGCGGGTATCTTACGATCAAGGGGTATGATGAGCGTTTCGGTATCTATTATCTAGGCTTTCCTAACCGGGAGGTAGAGGAAGGATTCATGCGTTTTTTGCTGCCTTATTATACAACGGTTACCAAAGTGGAGTCTCCTTTCGAAATCCTGAAATTTACCCGTGAAGTGGAAAGTGGTGACTATGATTCCTTTTTCCGCCGCCTTCAGAGCTTCTTTGCTAATACGCCCTACGAGATGATACGCGACTTGGAGTTACACTATCAGAATGTACTTTTCATTGTGTTCAAGTTGGTAGGATTTTATGTAAAGGTGGAATATCATACCAGTGAGGGGCGCGTGGATTTGGTTCTGCAGACAGACAGATTTATTTACGTAATGGAATTCAAGTTAAACGGTACAGCGGAGGAAGCCTTGCGACAGATCAATGAAAAACAGTATGCCCGACCTTTCGAGACGGACGGGCGCAAATTGTTTAAGGTAGGGGTGAACTTCAGCAAGAAAAGTCGTAATATAGAGAAATGGATAGTGGGTTAACTATTGAAGATATTAAGGACATACGTCAATGCCACGCAAAATGCTCGTAAACAAGAGTATTTTGCGTGGCATTGCGTTCCGGATACACTGACCACTAAAAGCCTCTCCACCGTTCCCTTCTGATCTCCTCGCACTGCCGTCGCTGCCATGCAGGCATTATTTTCTCCAGTGCTTTCAGTTTCCATCCCTTCATAAAGCGTATCTCGTCCTTTTCCTGCTCCGTGCACAGGCTGATGCGCAGCAGTTCGGGATAGAGCACCTGTATATGGAAAATCTTGGCTCTCCACAGCAGCATGGACATCTGCCAGGGGGTGAGGGCTTGGATGCGGTTCAGGGTGAGCAGCATTTCCAGATAATGACGGTAGAAGGCTTTGTCCACGGTCATGAGTTGGTTTATCAGATAGTTCATTTTTATTATTGTTAAATGAAAAGATTAGTTGAATGGATAGTCAGGAAATCAAAGCGGAGGAAAGGAATGCTATCTTTGGAGAAATCATCCTTGGATACAGTATCTTTGAAGAAGCCTCTTTGAAAACAAACAGTTCTCATTGGAAACCCTATCTTTGGAGAAAGCTTCCCTTAAAAGCGGTATTCCTTTACAGCATCAAAACAAGGGCACGGTTTCACGGGATTCAGGTCATGATGCCCCACTATCAACGCTTTGGGGAACAGGAGGCGCAGCTCGCGCAGCAGTGCCAGCATACTTCCCTTCTGCATCAGAGTACGCGTATCGGCAGGTGTGCAGTCCGCCGAGAGTCCGCCCTCATAGCAGATGCCGATAGAATGCCGGTTGTGGTTCTTGCAATGCGCTCCCACCTTTTCCAGAGGTCGTCCGCGGTGAATCTCTCCGTCGCGGGTGATATAGAAATGATATCCTATGTCCGTGAAACCCCGGTGGCGGATGTGGTCCTGGCGGCAGGTCTCAAAATCCAGCCTCCGCCCCTCAGGGGTGGCGGAGCAGTGGATAATAATCAGGGTGATGGTTCTCATGATCATCAGATACAGGCGTTCAGGCCGAGTGCACCGGCAACGGCGGTGGCTACGGTGATAATTACTTTCAGAATCAGTGTCCAGGTGTTTTTCTTTGTTCTTGAACTCATTGGAATTTTGTTTTAGAGGTTGATAATAAGTGAATTGTAATGGAAGCCAAGGGCTGAATGTGCCCCTATGACAAGCCGTTTTTCATTGGGGCACATTCAGCCCTTTAGCGTCGTGTCTTGCCTCCGTCGTACAGGAGTTCCGTCAGGCCTGTCCTCCGTTTTCCGGCTCCTTCGCCTCTCCGGTAAGATCCACACTGGTCTTTCCGGCTTTCAGCGCCTTCACCACCAGTCGGGCCGCCTTGCGCGTGGCCACCAGATTGAACACAGCTTCCTCCTGCAAGTTCTGGAAACGTGTTCCGGCACTCCAGTTCACATTCAGCTTTCTGACGTGGATGGCAGGGTTGTAGTCGGCAGCGCTTTCCGCTCCTATACTGTTGATGCTGATGGAGAAATCCCCCAAGTCGCCCAGCTGTATCTTCTGTCCTCCCAGAAGCTGTTCCCTCATGCAGTCCACCGCCATGGTGAGGATGGCCACGATGTCCGCGCGCTTGTACACACAGCCGTGGCTGGCGATGTGCTCGGCAAAGCGGTTGATGTCCATCACTTCCGAATACTGTGCACTGGCGTAAGCCTTCTTGGCGGCATCCGAGTCCATCGGATTGCTACGCATAACGATACTGTAATTTACCATAATCTGTTAAAATTAAAAGTTGATAATTGAGAATTAAGAAACACTGTTGCCGGGGAATGAAGTAAGTCAGCCGTCAGTCACTGTCCATTAACTGTCTGCCACTGGTTGCCGACTGCTGAAAGAACCCTATCTTTCACGTGTAAGATCCTATATCTTACAGCTGTAAGATTATAGATCTTTCGCCTTCATCGTCCCGACATTACAAAGATACGATGTGCGGATTCCGGAAAGTTGATTCCGGTGGATTGTAGTTGATAACAGTTGATTCTAGTTGATTATTGTTGGAAAAACATTCTTTCTTCTCGTCCGTTTTTCGTACTTTTATGGAAGTAAATAAAAAGTATGGAATGTATGGAGAATTTTGAGATACGCACGTATGGCCGCACTGAACTGGCCCTGTGTTATTTCCCGGATTTGAATCCGCAGGTGGCTTACCGTAAGTTGCAGTATTGGATTGACTATTATCCTCACCTCAGGGAGCAACTGGAGAAGATGGGCAGTGGCTTGAGCTGCCGTACCTATATGCCGGCTCAGGTACAGCTGATTGTGGGGGCGATAGGGGAGCCTTGAAAGGGGATTGTGATGGAGTGCGGCCAGATAAAAAGAATGGCTTCCCCGATTACGTAATCGATATGGCAAGTGAACGACCGGCTCCTGTTGACAGTCGCATTGAAAGATTGGCAAGGTTGATATATGTGAATGAAAATGACACGAATGACGCCAATCAGAGATATAGACCCAATTTGCGCCATTCGTGTCATTCACATTCTGGATAAAGAACGGAATAGAACCTCTATTCCCGTATTTCTCCCTTATGCACCAGCATTTTCACCAGTGTCCGTTTGGAACTGTGCGTGTCCGAAACCCATAGCACAGAGTCGTTTTGCGCATAGATGCGGGCAGGCTGGGAAAAAGCATATCCTTTTACAGTTTTTATTTTCTTGCTCCATTCGTTGGACTGGCGTTCGTATATGTTGATGGCATCATTGTCGCCGGTAGCATACCAGCGGTCGCCGCACAACGCCAGTGTCTTGGGCTTGAAGCCGGGCGACAGGGAAAGGTCGTCCAGATCGATGGAAGCGTCGTTTGCCATATCATCGTTGACCAGTGCCGGATCGAGCACCCGTATTTTCTTCCCTTCATAATCCGTGAGCAGCAGATGCCCTTCCGCATCGGGCTGCATGGAATGGCTGGCAAAGCCGTTGTTGCCCGGACTGCCGTTGCCGGATGCCCGGCGGTAGCGGTTCACCTTCTGGTAATTTTCCGGGGTGGCATCCTCCTCTTTGTAAATGCTGACCATTCCGTTCTTGTCGCGTGCGAAAATCAGCCCGTCCTTTACCGTCATGGCCTGTGCCTGGAATACGGGGCCGCTCCATTGCCCGTTGCCTATGCAGGTGAGGTAGGACAGTTCCGGCAACCGGAATACATGGATGCGCGACTGGCGTTCGGCCACATACAGCCGGTTGCCCGACGGCACGATGGCTTCTATCTGACTTCCGAAACTCTTCTCCCCGCCGTCGTGCTGCCAGCTCTGCAAGGTTCCCAGCCGTTCACCTTTCTTTATACTGAACAGCAACAGGCTGCTGCCTGCCTTTCCGATGTTTGCGATGAAAAGGGTATCCCCCAGATGGGCGACGGTATAAGGGGTGAAATCCTCGGCCGTTTCCATGCCCAGGGTTTTCGCATCAATCAGTTGCGCCGCCTCATACGAGTAATACCAGTAACTGTTATAATCACCGTTTCCTTCTCCTTCCCCGTTTCCTCCGCCGGGAGCGGAGGGGTAGCCGCAGATTTCATCCAGGGTGACTTTGCTGCATTGTGCCGTCAGGACTCCGGACAGCACAATCAGGATATAAGCGTATATTTTCATGTTGTTCTTACTATATTATATAGGTATACATTTATTTCAGCTCACTCATGGGGATGGCGTAAACGCATGTCCCGTTTTTCACGCGGTCGGTGATGAACAGCGTGTGGCGGCGGATGCAGAACTTCTCAGGTGCTTGCAGGGTGATGCCGCCGATGGTGGTATGGTCCTTCATGATCTCTCCTGTCCGGGGATTGACCTCACAGAACTTTTCTGTACCGTTGGAACTTACAAACAGCCTTCCTTCGTAGAAATCCAAGTCGTAGGGTACATTTTTATAAGCCAGTTGCCCGGTACGTTTGGGGGAAACTCCTTCCCGTATCCCGTCGGGGGCGAACAGGTCTATGCGTTTGGCGGGATGGGTGGAGTAGAGCAGGCCGGTCTGTTCGTCCACCGCCATGCCGTAAGTGCCGTTTGTCTCGCCCAGATGTTCGGAACGTACATAAATCCGCGGAGTCACTCCGGACTGTATAGCCTGCTCTTCTACAAAGTTGACGTAGCGTTTGTCGTGTATCATGACCAGCCCTTTGTAGAGCAGCACATCGAAGGCATGTACGGTCTGCGTGGGCCCCGTTCCCCAGCTTCCATTGCCTATGCAGGTAAGGAACTGATGGCTCTTCGCATCAAAAATCTCGGTACGGCTTCCTTCGTGGGTGACATAAATCTTGTCGTGGGCACGGGTGACACCGTTCGGGCGGCCGCCGAATTTCCCGGTAACTTCTCCGTGCTTCCATTCCTTGATGCTTCCCAAGTGCTTCTTGCCGTCGCCGGCAAGGCCGAACACCTCTACGCTGTACTGGTTGTCCGCATCGTTCACGGCATACAGGGTATCTCCGTACACATATACATCCTTGGGGCGGAAGGTGGTTCCCGTAGCGCCGGGCAGGTCTGTATAATCCAGCTTGAACGCCACCGGCTCCCCGTCGTTTCCTCCCCGGTCGGTCTCTCCGCGCAGGGGAGACAGGCCACCGTCCAGCGCATCGAGTTCCGGGTCTTCGATAATGTGTTTCGAAGCCACGTATATATCATCAAAATAACGGTTTCTGCTCCAGCGGGTGTGCAGGAAGCGGCGGGAATAGACGGGCAGCTCCTTGTCCAGCGACAGCGCCACATATACGTTGTTGCACAGGGTGATCCACCCCGGTCCCGTCTGTTCGTAGGTCATGTTTCCCGCATGGCCGTAGCCCACACAGTGGGCAAACTCGTGGAAGATGGTTTCGGTGATGCTTTTGTCATCGGCATAGTGTTCCAGATAACACACTTCATGCATGCCGAAGGTGGTTCCTCCGCCCAGTCCCATCACGCCGGTGGTATAGCCGAAGGTCAGTCCGCGGTGGTTGAGCACGTTGGCCAGCAGGGCGGTCTTGTCTATTTCCGTCTTGTCATTGTTGCTGTGCAGCGGGCCGAACTCGTACAGGGCGGTCTTGAACCGTTCCGACGAGAACATATATCCCATGTTCAGCGCGATGGCCACCGCCTCACGCGTGTGCGAAGCCTTCATCTTGTACTTCCAGCTGTCCTGGGTGTCACTGTATCTGCCGAAGGCGATGTACCATTTGCACCGGATGGATTGCAGCCTTGCCCAGTACGGGTCGTCACACTCTACGGTGAAGGTCAGGTTTTCTTCCGTGAGGTAGGGGTTTGCCATGATCCGTATTTTCTTTCCGCTGCGGGTATAGGCGGTCAGGTCCTTGGTGGCGAACGGTATGTGTACCCGGAGTTGCTGGAAAGGCATGATCTTTTCCAGCGACATGAACTTGAATTCTTCCTCGTAACCGTCTATCCTGGCCCAGAAAGTCACGTTTTTCAAGGCTCTGGGACTATAGAAACGGAGTTGGAAACAGTGTTCGTCGTCCATTCCGAATTGAAGAGGCTGGCTGACGTAGAAGCTGCGCTGGCTGGAGTCGAAATAAACATCCTGGGATTCATTGTCATTCAGCAGGTAATACGTGTTGTCCGGGTTATAATCCGTTTCGGCCAGCCGGACGGGCAATTCATTGTTTGCCACGTTTCCTTCTCCGGAAACCGGAAGTTCGTCCTCTTTGCAGCCGCCCAGCAGTAAAAGCATACCTGCTAAAATCAACAGGCTGGTGGAAAAAAGTTTTTTCATCGTCTGTCTTTATTAGAATTACATTTAAATTTGAAATAATCACTCTTTTGAAAAAGGGTTGCAAAAATAATTGTTTTAGATCAGATGAACAAAGAACCCGTATTGCATTTTATATGAGCCCCTGTTTTTTATGTTCTTTTGTTTTTCTGCCTTAAAAAAATAAATCCTATATTGTTGCCCTGGGCTTTGTTCATCGGAAAATATGCTGTATTTTTGTTATCCGAAATAAAGATGAAGATATGGCACAACCTTTAGCAGAACGTTTGCGTCCGAAGACATTGGACGATTATATAGGTCAGAAACACCTGGTGGGGCCGGGGGCTGTCTTGCGCAAGATGATTGATGCGGGACGCATCTCCTCCTTTATCCTTTGGGGGCCTCCGGGGGTGGGAAAGACCACGCTGGCGCAGATCATAGCCAACAAGCTGGAAACTCCTTTTTATACACTGAGCGCGGTCACTTCCGGTGTGAAGGATGTGCGCGATGTGATAGAGAAGGCGAGAAGCAACCGTTTTTTCTCGCAGGCCAGCCCCATCCTGTTCATTGATGAAATCCACCGGTTCAGCAAGTCCCAGCAGGATTCCTTGTTGGGGGCGGTGGAGACGGGAGTGGTGACCCTGATAGGCGCCACCACCGAGAATCCTTCGTTCGAGGTGATCCGGCCCTTGCTCTCCCGCTGTCAGTTGTATGTGTTGAAATCATTGGAGAAGGAAGATTTGCTGGAACTGCTGCATAATGCCATCGCAAAGGATGTGATACTGAAAGAAAAGAAGATAGAGCTGAAGGAGACGGATGCCATGCTCCGCTTTTCGGGAGGCGATGCCCGCAAGTTGCTGAACATACTGGAATTGGTGGTGGAAGCGGATGCGGATGCCGGAACCATTGTGATTACGGATGAGAAGGTGACCGAGCGTCTGCAGCAGAATCCGTTGGCGTATGACAAGGATGGAGAGATGCATTATGATATCATTTCCGCCTTTATCAAGTCCATCCGCGGAAGTGATCCGGACGGGGCGCTCTACTGGCTGGCGCGTATGGTGGAGGCCGGAGAGGACCCGGCTTTCATAGCCCGCAGGCTGGTCATTTCGGCAGCCGAGGATATCGGTCTGGCCAATCCCAACGCATTGCTCCTGGCGAACGCTGCTTTTGATGCCGTGATGAAGATAGGATGGCCTGAGGGGCGTATCCCGCTGGCGGAAGCTACGGTGTATCTGGCCACCAGCCCTAAGAGCAACTCGGCATACGAGGGGATCAACAGCGCCCTGGAACTGGTGCGGCAGACGGGCAACCTGCCTGTTCCCTTGCATCTGCGCAACGCACCCACCAAGCTGATGAAACAGTTGGGCTATGGCAAGGATTATAAGTATGCACATGCCTATCAGGGCAATTTCGTGCAGCAGCAGTTCCTGCCGGACGAGGTGAAGGACAGCCGCATCTGGCATCCGCAGAACAATGCGCAGGAAGCGAAGATAAAGGAACGGATGCAGAGCCTCTGGGGGGAACGGTTCAAGGAATGAAAATGAATTGCATTGATCCTGTGCTATAAAATTAAAAATTGGAACGCAAATGACATAAATCCAACCTTCCGGCCGGTTTATATCCATGCTGTGCAGCTGTTAATTTGCGTCATTCGCGTTCCAATCTAACCGAATAAATGGACAAAACATGGAATTTAACTTTTGAGCATATGAAAATAGTAGTTTTAGACGGTTACGGATTGAATCCCGGTGATTTGTCATGGGAGGAGATGCAGGCGTTGGGCGAGCTGACGGTATATGACCGCACGGCCCCTGCCGAGTTATTGGAGCGTTCTGCCGGAGCGGAAGTGCTGATTACAAATAAAACGGTGATTACGGCGGAGGATATGGCCGCTCTGCCTGCCTTGAAATACATCGGCGTGCTGGCTACGGGATATAATATTGTGGACATCCAGGCTGCGAAAGCGCGGGGCATCATTGTCACCAACATACCTGCCTACAGCACCGCTTCCGTTGCCCAGATGGTCTTTGCGCATATACTGAACATCACCCAGCGTGTAGGCCATTATGCCTATGCCAACCGTCACGGGCGTTGGGCGAACAATCCCGACTTCTGCTACTGGGATACCGACCTGGTGGAACTGGACGGGAAGAAGCTGGGAATCATCGGTTTGGGAAACACCGGACAGGCGACGGCGCGCATCGCTGCCGCTTTCGGAATGCAGGTATGCGCCTATACTTCCAAGCCGCAGTCACAACTTCCCGGAGGAATCCGGAAAATGGAGCTGGATGAGCTTTTCCGCGAATGTGACGTGGTGAGCCTGCACTGCCCCCTTACCCCCGATACCAAAGAACTGGTCAATGCCACCCGCCTGGCCCTTATGAAACCGACAGCCATTCTGATAAATACCGGCCGCGGTCCCTTGGTAAACGAGAAAGACCTGGCCGACGCACTGAACAAGGGCGTGATAGCGGCTGCCGGACTGGACGTGCTTTCTTCCGAGCCTCCCCAATATACCAACCCCTTGCTGACGGCGAAGAACTGCTTCATTACGCCGCATATCGCCTGGGCCACGAAAGAAGCCCGTGTCCGGCTGATGCGGATTGCGGTGGGGAACTTGAAAGGATTCATCAAGGGTGAGATTGTAAATAATGTGGCGGAATGAGAACAAAGGAAAAAGACGGGAAGAAAAGAAGGAGGTGAGAAGAATGGAGGAAGACAAGAATACGTTGGGTTTGCATCCGGAAGTTAGGGAAGAAGATAGAGTGGCAAAGGCTGTAGCTTTGTTCAGGGAAGGATATAACTGCTCCCAGTCCGTAGTGACGGCTTTTGCCGATCTGTATGGTTTCACCCGTGAACAGGCCCTGCACATGTCCGCCTCTTTCGGCGGCGGTATAGGGCGGATGCGTGAGACCTGCGGTGCTGCTTGCGGCATGTTCCTGCTGGCCGGGCTGGAGAAGTGCGCCGTCGAGGGGAAAGACCGTGAGAGCAAGGCGGCGAATTACGCTCTGGTGCAGGAACTGGCCGAAGAATTCAAGAAGCGGAACGGCGCCCTGCGGTGTGCCGATTTGCTGGGATTGTCCAGAAAAGAGCCGGTAGTATCCACGCCGGAAGCAAGGACGGAACAGTATTATGCCAAGCGTCCTTGTGCAAGAATGGTAGAGGAAGCGGCCAGGATTTGGAGCGAACACCTCGAAAAACAAAAAAAATAGGTTGAAAAATCGCTTTTTCTTATAGAAATACAAACTTTTTTGATGCAAAAGTGTTGAATAACATAATTTTGTGTATCTTTGCAAGCGATAAGAAACACAAACATTCACATAGGAATGTGTGGGTGCGGTTAACGTTTAACTAAAAGCAAATTGAAAATGTTGAAAGAAAAAGCAGGTGCTTTGGCCGGACAAATCTGGGAAGCATTGAATGGAACTGAAGGTTTGACACAAAAACAAATCAAGAAAGCAACCAAACTGAAAGCTGACAAGGATTTCTTCCTGGGGCTGGGCTGGTTACTGAGAGAAGATAAGGTCGTTACTTCTGAAGTGGAAGGCGAGATCTTTGTAAAATT
>OGUM01002007.1_pt1 | contig 12897 bp, 8 predicted proteins | sample 1553631 | NCBI WGS metagenome assembly OGUM01 (sample SAMEA2580228, study PRJEB22360) | human gut metagenome | biome: human gut; feature: human-associated habitat; material: faeces | place: Denmark | collected 2008/2010 | reverse complement strand
GGTTTACCCGATGGACACATGGAATGAAAAGATTACAGACAGTCTGAACTATCTGTTCTTACTGAAAGCGATTGTAAAGGAGGGACATACCAATTAAACAGATTGAAGTAAAAATTTTGAACTGCCAGGCGGTAGCGGAAGCAGAAAAAAACATGGTCTTTGCGGCAAGGCTTACCCAGCAGGGACATAAGATTGCCTCAATGGACGACCTGATGGAGCTCTACGAAAAATCATTCAGCGTTCAGACAGTAGCAGCTATGGGGGCGCTTCCCCATCCTACCATCCAGAAATTTGCGGTGATCACGGTAGCCATTGTCGGCGCCAGCAGGCGTTTTCTGGCGCAGATCACCCGCCATCAGAACGAAGTAAAATTTATGAGTGCATCGCTGCAGTACAGCAACTATACGGGACAGGCGGATTTCGCTGTCCCGTATTCTATTATGACGGCTCCGGCTGTGGTACAGGAGCTGTACTTAAAAAGCTGTCATGAAAGCATGAAATGTTATGAAGCCCTGTGCACTGCCGGAAGCGGGCACGATGCGGCCGGCTATGCCACGCCCCAGGGATTACGGAATGTACTGCTCATCAGCGCCACCCCTTATCAGTGGAAACATATCATCAGCCAGCGGGTATGCCGGAGAAATACTGATGAAACAAGGATTGTGCTGCTAAAGGTCTGGAAAGAACTTTATGACCTAAGCCCTGCCTTGTTTGCCCCGTCACTGACCGGGCCTTTTTGTCAGATGGATCGATGTCTGGAAGGTAAAATGACCTGCGGGCGAAAATTGGAGGCAGATATGACGCCGGAGGATATTTTAGAAAAAGATTATCCTGCTCTTTGGGAAGGAGGCTGCCGATGAAAATAAAACTGATTGACTTTGGCGTACCGGAGCACCAGCGTCCTTACCGTCCGCATGGCAATGATGCCGGAGCGGATGTTTATCTGCCCTATGACTGTACCTTACAGCCCGGAGAAATCGCCAAAATTCCTCTTGGTTTTGGACTGGAAATACCGGATGGATATGCGGGATATATCTTTCCCCGTACCAGCATGGCGGTAAAAGGTCTGGTCTGTGAACTGCCACCTGTGGATTCCGGTTACCGTGGAGAGATCCATGCGATCATCAGCAATGTAAGCAATCAGGCGCAGTCTCTTTTTAAGGGAGCCCGTATCGGGCAGCTTGTGATCACGCCGATCGTCATTGCGGATTTTGTAACCGATCTGGGAACAGAACGAGGAACCGGCAGCTTTGGCAGTACCGGCGAATAGAAAAAGGCTGTTTGGAGAACAGTTTTTGAATACTTATCGGTATAGGGAGCGGACATTTCGAGAACATTATAAAATATAATAAAGAAAGTCACGAAAAAAGCGGCCATTACCGTGACCGCTTACTTTCTGCTATTGAGTTCTTTCATAATACCGAGGATATATTGCATGGATTGAGGATCAAGCTGTCTTGCCTCTGCAATGAATTCCTTTAAGGTTTCCGGGTAGGTATTTCCTTCATCAAAGAATTCCTGCGGTGTCACACCCAGATATTCGCAGATGTAGAAAAAAGACTGCATAGCGGGAAGTGACTTTTTATTCTCAATATTATTGATGTAGTTGTTTGCCTGACCTAACGATAAAGACATATCGCGTGCGGAAACTCCTTTTTGTGTCCGCAGCTTCGCTAATCGTTCCGGGACAAAATCTTCATACATCGCCTTCACCTCCCATTCTGTAATAGATTGTACCTCACGCCCTTGTATTATTCGCAAAGGGAAAAAGGGTGTTTTCGTTGACTCGCTAAATTAAATCTATTACAATATGAAAAGTGAAGAATAATACCTATCGGACGGAGGAATAAAAATGGAAGGAAAGACCTGCTGTGTCACCGGGCACAGGGATTTACCCCAGAAAGAGATTAACCATGTAAAGACCGCCCTGCGGCGTGAAATTGATTCTGCTGTTGCGGACGGGTTTACCCGCTTTATGAGCGGCTTCGCGGACGGCGTGGACCAGTATTTTGCCGAGATTGTACTGGAGAAGAAAAAGACAAATCTGGCGCTGGAGCTGATTGCTGTCATTCCCTATCAAAAGCGTCTGGACAGCCTGATGGCAAAGAGGCGGACTTATGAAATGCTGGAGTCCTGTGCGGATGTTGTTGTCATGCAGGAGAAATACCACCCCAGCGTCTATTCCCACCGGAACCGCTACATGGTAGAACACTCTGACCGGGTGATCGCTGTGTATGACGGGAGGGAAAAAGGCGGCACGGTGAGGACAATCCGGTTTGCCCACCAGATGAAAAAGGTACTGCGGGAAATCCCTGTCGGGGAGATTGTTCTGCCAGGCCAACCCATTGCGAAAAGAAAATGAAAAAAAGGATAACTGATACTTGATGATGCGCTCACTTTTCGGTGGGCGTTTTTCTTTACCTATTTTTTAGGAGGATTTTTTATGTGGAACATGATTACACACTTTCTTACATTCACCGGGGGAATGTCTGCCGGCGTTGTGCTGATGTGTCTTATGCAGACAGGAAAGCAGGCGGACGAAGAATTTGAAGATATGCAAAGGAGGTCTAAACATTGAAATTAGTAATTGCGGAAAAGCCCTCCGTCGCCATGTCGCTGGCGGCGGTTCTGGGTGCGAATGAGAAAAAAGACGGCTACCTGGAGGGAGGCGGCTACCTGGTGAGCTGGTGCGTGGGGCACCTTCTGGAACTGGCACAGCCGGAGGCTTATGGGGAACAGTATGCCAGATGGCGTTATGGTGATCTGCCGATCCTGCCGGAAACATGGAAATATGAGGTGCCGAAGGATAAGAAAAAGCAGCTTGACCTTCTTTGCCGGCTGATGAAGGACAAACGGGTGGAATCGGTGGGATGCGCTACCGACGCTGGACGGGAGGGCGAACTGATCTTCCGTTTGGTCTATGAGCACGCCGGATGTAAGAAACCGATGGAACGCCTCTGGATTTCCAGTATGGAGGATGCGGCAATCCGTGACGGGTTTGAACACCTGCGTCCTGGCAGCGATTACGATAAGCTCTATGACGCGGCGGTCTGCCGGGCTGGGGCTGACTGGCTGATCGGCATTAACGCCACCCGGCTTTTCTCTGTCCTGTATGGCGTCACGCTTAATGTGGGGCGTGTCATGTCGCCCACGCTGGCCCTTTTGGTACAGCGGGAGGCAGATATTCAGGCATTTGCGAGCAAGCCTTTTTATGTGCCGGAGATCACCTGCGGCGGCTTTACTGCCTCTGGGGAAAAGCTGTCCGGGAAAAATGAAGCTGAAAAAATCCGCAGGGACTGTGACGGGCAGGCCGCTTCGGTGCGGTCTGTGGAGAAACAGGTCAAGACCGTACAGCCGCCCCGCCTGTATGACCTGACAACTTTGCAGCGAGAAGCAAACCGCTATTACGGTCTGACCGCCAGCCAGACCTTGCAGGTGTTGCAGGAACTGTATGAAGAAAAGCTGGTGACATATCCCAGAACGGACAGCCAGTTTGTGACCGAGGATATGAGAACGACAGTGGAATCTCTGGTGCTGGCCTTGGATGGCACGGCGGCAGACGTAAGCTGTGTTATCAACAACAGCAAGGTCACAGACCATCATGCGATCCTGCCGACCATGCAGAGCGCAAAGTGTAATAAGGAAAAGTTGTCCGAAACCAAACAGAAGATTCTTTCGCTTATCATCTGGAAACTGGTGCAGGCTGTGCAGCCGCCGTTCATCTATGAGGATGTGCTGGTAACCGTGTGCTGCCAGGGCAGGAACTTCACGGCAAAATATAAGGATGTTCTGCAGCCCGGTTATACTGCAAAACCTGTTCCGTTTGTGGAGCCGGAGAAGAACAAGGATGCGTCACTTCCGAACGATCTGGAACAGGGGATGGTTATTCCGGTGGTACGGGCAGAGAAAAAGCAGGGCTTTACTTCACCGCCGAAAGTCTACACCGAAGATACCCTGCTGTCGGCCATGGAAACAGCAGGCAACAAGGAATTTGAAAAGGACACGGAGAAGAAAGGTCTGGGGACCCCTGCAACGCGCGCTGCGATTTTGGAAAAGCTGGTATCCTCCGGCTATGTGCAGCGTAAAGGCAAGCAGATGATTCCCACGGAGGACGGTGTGGCCGCGATCCGCAATATCCCGGACTACCTGAAATCTGCCAGCATGACAGCCGAATGGGAAAATGACCTGCTGCAGATGGAGCGCGGCGAGATCAAGCCCTATGATTTTATGCAGGGCATCCACGGACTGATCGACAAGATGCTGGCTGACCTCCGGCAGATTCCTACCGTTGCGGCGGCTCCCCATCATAATAAGGTAAGCGTAGGAAACTGCCCGGTCTGTGGCAACCCTGTACATGAAAGTAAACTCAGCTTTTGTTGTGCAGACCGCAGCTGCAAATTTGCCCTCTGGAAAGAAAGCAGATACTTGTCCAACATGAGAAAGACGCTGGACAAGAAGATGGCGGTAGACCTTTTGAAGAAAGGCCGCACCCATGTAAAAGACTTTTATTCCGCGAAAAAAGATAAGACATTCGCCGCTGACCTTGTGATGCGCGTCGAAGAGGGCCGCGCACAGTACAGTCTGGAATTTCCCAAAACACCGATGAAAATGAAAACGTAAAGGAGGTTTGACCCTTGCCACAGATTAACGATATTCGAGAATTGGCGCAGCAGAACGCCCGGTATGTCAGTAACTCGCCACAGGACTGGATGAGTTATCTGGATGTGGCGGCGCGGCTGTACCGCTATTCGTTTACCGATGCGCTCCTGATCCACGCGCAGCGACCTGATGCAATTGCCTGCGCAGAACTGGAACTCTGGAATCAGAAAATGAGCCGATGGGTCAACCGTGGCGCAAAAGGCATCGCGCTTCTGGATGATACCGGACCGCGTACCAAACTGCGGTATGTGTTCGATATTGCTGACACCCATCTGGTGCGCGGCGGAAAAACACCGCTCTTATGGAATCTGGACAGCCACGAGCATGAGCAGGCTATATTAGACCATCTGGAAGATACCTATGGTTTATCCCAGACAGACAGCATGAACACCGCCCTGATGGAGCTGGCACAGCAGTTGACTGCCGACAATCTGGATGAAGCGATGGACGGTCTGGCCTATGAGGTGGCGGATACGTTTCTGGAAGAACTGGACGAAGATAACATCCGTGTCCGCTTCCGGGAACTGATGACCAACAGTATTTTCTATACGCTTTCCCGCCGCTGCGGGCAGGAGCCTTTGGATGTACTGGACGATGATGACTTTATCCGCATCGTGGATTTCAACAAGCTGCCTGTGCTGTCGTTCCTTGGCAACGCGGTTTCCGAACAGTGCGAAGCGGTTCTTTTTGACATTGGCCGAGAGATGCGGAAAATTTACAAAAAAGAAATCACGCAGAAGCTTGAAAAATCCGTTGACAGCTTGTATAATACCAATACGGACTTTAGCACATTAAAGCGCGAAACCGAAGAAAACACGACCAAAGGAGGACAAGAAAATGGAGTTGACGTATTACCGCAAGGGAGATTATCTGTTCCCGAATCTGGCCGTGAAGGACGAGCCGCAGATTATCGGGAAGTACGGGATGCTGCGCAGGACGTACCTGAAAGAGAACCACAAGAACTGGTATCAGAGTATGCTGATGAGCGGCAGACTGAACCAGCATCTGGCGCAGATCGAGGAAGCAGCGGAGAGTCGGGTGGAAACCCTGCTGGACAGCCTGAACGAGAAGTTTCCGGCACCGAGCAAGGAGAAGGACCCGCTAGCATGGGTGGCACACCAGAACAGCCTGACGGCGATGGCAGAAGAAATCGTCTTGAAGGAATTGGTATACAATTAACCGAACCGACAACAGAACAGGATTTGAGCGAAGCAGAGGAAGAAATTGCCTCTGCTTTTTCTTTGCCTGATCTGCCGACCGTGGAACAGCAGATCCGCGCCATTGAAGCACCGATCCAGGCGCGGTATGCGGATGAAATTGCAATTGATCCTGAAGTGGTCGATGAAATCCTGCGCACGGGCAGTAATCGCAGCAAAGGTCAGCTTCGTCTGATCTACAATTTCATGGTTGAGAAAACCCCGGAAGAATACACGGAGTTCGTGAAAAACGAATATGGTACGGGCGGCAAAGGCTTTGAGATTGACGGTGCAAAGTATGCGGTCTGGTTCGACGATTTGGGGTTGCGCATTGCGGCAGGTGACACGGCAAAGGGCGGTACGATTGTCAATGCGTTTTTGTCATGGGAGGATGTGAGCAACCGCATCCATGAACTGCTCCGGCAGGGCGAGTATGCGCCGCAGGCGGTTCTGGACGCTGCACGGCAGAACGCTTTGCAGGAACACGCAGAGACATTGGCTTATATGGAACGTGATTTGGCTGATGGCGTTGCCGAAACAGTGTTCCAGGAAACAGAAATCTTCAGGGGTGGTTTCCCGGAGCTGACAGACAGGCTGGCAGGCTTGCTGGATGATACGGATTTTCTGACCGATCTCAATGAGAGATTATCTGCGCTGGGGGAAGCCTATGCCGAAGATAAAGACCTGATGCGGATGCACTTTTATAAGCCGGATAAAGTGGCAGCTCTGTTCCAGCAGTTTGCAAAGCCTTATCAGAACTACTCGGCGCGGGATGGCTTTCACTGGAATGAGTATAAGAAGTTCATCACGGAAGATGAAATCAATGCTTACTTCACACGGGGCAGCAATTATTCGGACAGTCGGCTGGCAATTTATTCGTTCTTTCTGAATCATGAGGACAAAAAAGAACGGGCTGACTTCCTGAAAGACCATTACGGAATCGGCGGCAGCAGCCATGCACTCTGCGGGGCAGACGATTCCCACGAAGATCACGATGGCAGGGGCATTTCTTTGGAGCGTGGCTCATACGGGAACCCGGATGCAAGCGTTCATCTGAACTGGAATCAGGCCGCAGGCCGAATCGACCAGCTTATCCGTGACAGTGAGTACCTGAAACCAGCGGATTACTCCCGGATGCCTGTCTATGAACGGGAACAGATGGCAATGCGGGTGATGGGATTCTATCACCATCTGCCGAACGACGTGGAGCGGCCTTATCCGCAAGACCTTTACCATGAAGAAGGTCGAAAGGTTCTTGTTGAAAAGCTGGAAGCCCCTGAACAGGCAGCCGAACTGCTGGAGCAGATGGACAATGCACTCCTGTCTGTGCCGCTGGATTCCGAGGAATATGAGCGCAAGGCAGAATTCCTCTCTATCCTGCACCAGTATGTCGAGGGAACGTACACGATTTTCCCGGAAAAGAAGCAGGCTGTTGAGATTGCGGTTCCTGAACAGGGGCAGATGTCCATGTTTGACTTCATGGAGTAGGAGCAGCAATCGAAAGAGCAGTCAACCGTCGCAGCGGTTGAGGAACCCCAAAAAGATGTGCCCATTGCAGATGAAAAGCCTTCGGAGCAGACGCTGCAGCCCCTGCCGCTGGATGCCGCCAACGAGTATAACGCGCTGAAAGAGCGTTACCCGAATGCGCTGGTCGGCTACGAGCAGCACGGTAACTTTGAGTTCTACGGCGAGGATGCAAAGCGCGTTTCAGAACTTCTTGGCAGCAAGCTGTTGGAAAAGGAAACCGCACTCGGCAAGGTTGAGGTATCTGGTTTTCCGCGTGAACAGTGGGCTTCACAGGCAATGAAGCTCTGGAAGCAGGGGGAGAGTGTATACCTGTCCGGCCAGCAGGAAGATGGAACCCATGCGCAGACAAAGTATTTCCGCAGAGAGGAATATCTGCCAGTCAATACCATCGTTGAACTGGACGATAGAGAGTTCCGTGTGGATTCGGTCAACTTTGAACAGGGAACGGTCAGCTTGCAGGACATGACCCTTGCAAAAGAAGCCCGGTATCCGATTTTCCGAACGGAACCACTGGAGTACATTCGGCGTTTATATGAACAGGCCGATGTACCGATGGAAGAAGCGGTGGAAATCACGGTCTTTACGGCTCTGCACAATGCAGGTGTAGCCTACGAAGATTTTTCCCCGGAGCAGATGGATGTGATCTATTCGGTGGCAGAATCGGGTGGCGAGTTGGAAGAACTGCTGAATCCCGACTTTCCACCAGAACAGATGCAGCTGATCGCAGATGTGCAGAATCGAACGGATGCCATTAGCCGTGCAGCGGCAGAGGAAGCAGTCCCGGGAGACGGTGAGGCCCCGATGATCCGGGTACGGTTCGACGGGGCGCAGGGGACGGTCAGCGGGCACGCCGGGTACGCGCCGGCGGCCTATGACTCCGGCAGAGGTCAACCATGCACGGCGGCAGCACAACCTTCCGCTGGACAGCGGAGCGGAAACGGAACAGCCTGCACAGCCCAAACAGGAGCCTATAAACTTCCGCATTACGGACGATAATCTCGGCGCAGGAGGACCGAAAACAAAGTATAAAGCCAACGTGGAGGCCATTCGGGTGCTGCAAACATTGGATGTTGAACAGCGGCAGGCCACAGCGGAGGAACAGGAAATCCTTTCCCGGTATGTTGGCTGGGGCGGTATTCCGCAGGCGTTCGATGAAAACAACGCGGAATGGTCGAAAGAGTATGCCGAACTGCAGTCCCTGCTCACGGCAGATGAGTATAAGGAAGCCCGCGCCAGTACCCTGAATGCGTTTTACACTTCTCCTACGGTCATCAAGGCAATGTATGAAGCCCTGGGCAATATGGGATTGTCCAAAGGCAATGTGCTGGAACCGTCCTGTGGTGTCGGCAATTTCATGGGTCTGGTGCCGGACAGCATGGAAAAGATTCGGATGTACGGTGTGGAGCTGGACAGCATTTCAGGCCGCATTGCACAGCAGTTGTACCAGAAAAACAAGATTGCGGTGCAGGGCTTTGAAACGATGCAGTTCCCGGACAGCTTCTTTGACTGTGTTGTGGGTAACGTACCGTTTGGTAATTACAAAGTACCGGATAAGCGGTATGACCGCCACAATTTTCTCATCCACGATTATTTTATCGCCAAGAGCCTTGACCTTGTGCGTCCGGGCGGCGTGGTAGCGGTGGTAACGTCCAGCGGTACGATGGATGAGAAGGATTCCTCTGTCCGTGAATACCTTGCCAACCGCGCTGATCTGGTCGGTGCGATTCGTCTGCCGAACAATGCGTTCCAGCGCAATGCCAACACCGGCGTGGTGGCTGACATTCTGTTCCTGCAAAAGCGTGACCGTGCAGCGGTGGAGCGGGCTGACTGGGTGGATCTCGGTGAAACATCGGAGGGATATTCCATCAACCAGTATTTTGCGCAGCATCCTGAAATGGTGCTGGGCGAGATCACCACCGAAAGCACCCAGTACGGCAAGCAGGAAATTACGGTCAAGCCCATCGAGGGAGCAGCCCTTGCTAAGCAGTTAAAAGAGGCAGTCGGCAACATCCAGACTACCATCACGGAGCCGGAAATCTCCGACGACGAACTGGATGTGCAGGAAGAACCCATTCCGGCAGATCCCAGTGTGAAGAATTTCAGCTTCACGAACGTGGATGGGCAGATTTACTACCGTGAAAATTCTTTCATGAATAAGGTAGAACTGCCTGCTGTAACTGCAGAGCGGGTGCTGGGCATGATCGCTCTGCGGGAAACCACCCGGAAACTGTTGGATTGTCAGCTGCATGATGGTTCGGATGCAGAAGTTCAGCTTTTGCAGAATGAACTGAAACAGCAGTACACTGCATTTAAGGCGCAGTATGGCCTTATCAACAGCACGGCCAACAAGCGGGCATTCCGACAGGACAGCAGCTATTGTCTGCTGGCATCACTGGAAATTCTGGATGAGGAGAAGAATCTCAAACGGCTGGCCGATATTTTTACAAAGCGCACCATCCGTAAGCCGGAACCTGTTACCTCGGTGGACACGCCAAGCGAAGCCCTGGCACTTTCCATCGGAGAGAAAGCAAAGGTAGATGTGCCGTTTATGGTGCAGCTCTGCGGTAAACCGGAACAGGAGATCACGGATGAACTGGCAGGTGCAATTTTCCGAAATCCTATGACACAGCAGTGGGAAACCTCGGATGAATACCTGTCCGGCAATGTTCGTGAAAAACTGGCCACAGCAGAAACCTTTGCAGCAAACCATGCTGAATATCAAATCAATGTGGATTACCTGAAACGGGTACAGCCCAAGGATTTGGATGCTTCGGAAATTGAAGTGCGGCTTGGTGCAAACTGGGTAAAGCCGGAGTACATCACGCAGTTTATGAAAGAAGTGTTCAAAACACCGAACTACTATGCCGGGATTGACATTAAGGCAACCTATTCCGAAATTTCTGGTGCATGGAACATTTCGGGCAAGTCGATGGATCGCGGCAATCCGCTTGTTACCAATACCTACGGAACGATGCGGGTCAACGCTTATAAGCTGCTGGAAGATGCGCTGAATCTCCGCGATACCAAAATCTACGATACGATTCACGATGCGGATGGCGACCACCGTGTGCTGAATAAGCAGGAAACCATGCTCGCACAGCAGGCACAGGAATCCATTCGGGAAGCGTTCAAGCAGTGGATTTTCAAGGATTTAGACCGTCGTGAGGATTTGTGTGCGACCTATAATCGGATTTTCAATGCGATTCGGCCCCGTGAGTACGATGGCAGTCACATTCGTTTTGAGGGCATGACCCCGGAAATCTCTCTGATGCCGCACCAGAAAAATGCGGTAGCGCACATTCTGTACGGCAACAATACGCTGTTGGCTCATTGTGTGGGCGCAGGCAAGACCTTCCAGATGATTGCTGCCGGCATGGAAAGCCGCAGGCTGGGCCTGTCGCAGAAAAACCTCTATGTGGTACCGAACCACCTCACAGAGCAGTGGGGCGCAGATTTTCTGCGGCTCTATCCCAATGCGAATGTGTTGGTGGCAACGAAGAAGGATTTTGAACCCAGCAATCGAAAGCAGTTCTGCTCCCGCATTGCAACCGGTGATTACGATGCCATCGTGATCGGTCATTCGCAGTTTGAGCGTGTGCCGCTCTCCCCGGAACGTCAGAAAGCCATTGTGGAGCGTCAGATCGACGATATTACACTGGCCTTGGCAGATGCACGGAGTGAGGACAGCCGCAGTTTTACGGTCAAGCAGATGGAAAAAACAAAGAAAACACTGGAAGCAAAGCTGCAAAAGCTGAACGACCAGACGAGAAAGGATGATGTGGTTACATTTGAGGAACTGGGTGTTGACCGTCTGTTTGTGGACGAGTCACATTTCTATAAAAATATGTTCCTCTACACAAAAATGCGGAATATCGCAGGTATCGCCCAGACCGATGCACAGAAGTCCAGCGATATGTTTGCAAAGTGTCAGTATCTGGACGAACTGACAGGCGGCAAGGGTGTGACCTTTGCAACCGGAACCCCGGTCAGCAATTCGATGGTGGAGCTGTACACCATTATGCGTTATCTCCAGTATGATACCCTGCAGAAGATGGGATTGAGCCACTTCGATGATTGGGCGGCATCCTTTGGCGAAACCGTCACGGCAATCGAGCTTTCCCCGGAAGGAACGGGCTACCGTGCGAAAACACGTTTTGCCCGGTTCTTCAATCTGCCGGAGCTGATTTCGCTGTTCAAAGAATCCGCAGATGTACAGACAGCGGATATGCTGAACCTGCCTGTGCCGAAAGCGGAGTACATCAATGAAGTGCTGAAACCCAGCGAAACGCAGGAAGAAATGGTAAGTTCCTTTGCAGACCGTGCCGAGGCTGTACGCAACGGTAATGTGAATCCCAGATTCGATAATATGCTCAAAATCACAAACGATGGCAGAAAACTGGCACTCGACCAGCGGCTTATGAACGAGATGCTGCCGGATGAGCCGGAAAGCAAGGTCAATCGCTGCGTGGACAATGCGTTCAAGGTCTGGGAAGAATCTGCGGCAGACAAGGGAACACAGCTAATCTTCTGTGATTTATCGACACCAAAAGCCGATGACACATTCAATGTTTACGATGATGTGAGGGAAAAGCTGGTGGCGAGAGGTGTTCCCCGTGAGGAAGTGGCGTTCATTCACGAGTATAACACGGAAACCAAAAAGGCAGAGCTTTTTGCAAAGGTGCGCGCCGGACAGGTGCGTATCCTGATGGGGTCTACGCCGAAGCTTGGCGCAGGAACCAATATTCAGGATCGGCTGATTGCCCTGCATCATCTGGATTGTCCGTGGAAGCCGTCTGATCTGGAACAGCAGGAGGGACGTATTCTCCGGCAGGGAAACCGGAATAAGCAGGTGAAAATCTATCGTTACGTCACGGAAAATACGTTTGATTCGTATATGTGGCAAATTCTGGAAAATAAGCAGAAGTTCATTTCTCAGATCATGACATCCAAATCTCCTGTCCGTGCCTGCGATGATGTGGACGATACCGCACTGTCCTATGCCGAAATCAAGGCACTGGCAACGGGCAATCCCTACATCAAGGAAAAGATGGACTTGGATATTCAGGTCAGCAAACTGAAGCTGCTGAAAGCCAATCACACCAGTCAGATTTATAGCTTGGAATCGGATATTGCCCGTCGTTATCCGCGAGAGATCGATGCGGCAAAGGGTCAGATTGAAGCACTGAAAACCGATATGGAAGCGGCAAAACCGCTTCTGGCGCAGGATAAAGACCATTTTGCTATGGAAATCAGCGGCAAGGTGTACACCGAACGCAAGGAAGCGGGCGCGGCCATCATCGAGGCTTGTAAGGTTTTGAAGGCGGCTGGTACCGAGGGCAGAATCGGCAGCTACGGTGCGTTTGAACTGCATTCCCGGTTTGACAATTTCGATAAGGTGTTCCGCTTGTCCATCAAGGGCGCATGGAACTACTCTATGGAAGTCGGCAAAGACCCGCAGGGTAACATTCTGCGCGTTACCAATGCGCTGGCAGGCATTGAAAGAACGCTGCCGCAG
>OGUM01002005.1_pt1 | contig 12898 bp, 8 predicted proteins | sample 1553631 | NCBI WGS metagenome assembly OGUM01 (sample SAMEA2580228, study PRJEB22360) | human gut metagenome | biome: human gut; feature: human-associated habitat; material: faeces | place: Denmark | collected 2008/2010 | reverse complement strand
TTTATAGTCAACGAAAAAAAAGAAGGCGCATCGGGTATTACGACACACCTTCTTTATCTGGAGTTTAAAGAGCTTTAATATCTTTTGCCAACGGTATCCCAATCGATGATTTTCCATAAAGCGTTCAAATGATCGGGACGGCGGTTCCGGTAATCCAAATAGTAGGCATGTTCCCACACATCGAATCCCAGAATCGGTTTCAATCCGTGAGCAACCGGATTGCTACCGTTAGCTTCTTTGGTAATTGAGAGTTTTCCGTCTTTATCTTTAGCCAGCCATACCCATCCTGAACCGAATAAACCGGTTCCTGCAGCTACGAATTCTTTCTGGAAGTTTTCGAACGATCCCCAAGTCGCGTCGATCGCTTTGGCGAGGGCGCCGGTCGGTCTGCCACCGCCATAGGGGGAGAACTGGGTGAAGTACAAATTATGATTAAGCGTCTGTCCGGCATTGTTAAAGATAGCACCGTCGGATTCTGCCACGATCTGTTCTAATGTAGCGTTTTCGAACTTGGTTCCCTGAATGAGGTTGTTCAGGTTATTTACATAAGTCTGTAAATGTTTGCCATGATGGAACTCAATCGTTTCTTTACTTATAACCGGTTCCAGCGCGTTGGCTGCATAGGGTAACTGGATTAATTCAAATTTCATAACTTTTTCTTTTTTATCTGTTATTTGACTATTATTACTATTATTTGTTATCAACAATAATAAACTGAGACATAATGTAAGCATAATCAATCTGTTTTATGTTGTTTCTACTATTCTAACATTCCCTGCTCGAAATTTGTTCATAGAATGAAATGCATATTATTTATCGCGGGATAGACTTTATCTATGAACGGAATGTACTATCTTCGCCAACCAATTAAAATAAACACAATAATGACAAAAATTCAGGAAACACTGGTTGCGTTGCCAGAGGAAAAGAAAGCTCTGTTTATCCCGGCTTTCGGAGATGTGGACAAGTTTTATACGACCGTTTATCTGATTGCCCGAAACGAGCATGTGACGGAGCTGGAAAAACCGGACCGTTACGAAGACCGCTTGCAGGTGATCCGCCAGATTCGTGGCAAGGTGGAGAAGTTGGTGAGTTCTTTCGGGTTGGACGGCTCTGAGATCGTGGCAGATATCGCCAGCGATTATTTTGAAGATTACGTGAATTATAAGGAACCGGATATCCGGATGGCGAATGAAGAGTTTCTCGGTATCATACAGAAGGTAGCGAGGGAGTGAGAAGAATTATGATGGAAGTGTGTCGAAACCTCCTTGTCCCTGCACTTGATGCGGGGCCGCAAAAGGACAGACCTTATCAATCAGATTTTTATAGGGTCGGTTTTAATGCGATCCCACATCAAGCGCGGGAACAGGATAGTTTCGACACACTACCATCATAATTACTTCTTCAGCCGTTTTTCCAGCAATCGCATATAGTAGCCGCCGACGACTGAACGGGCCTGGAATCCACGTTGTGTTCCGTCGGAAGTGTAATGCCAGTCGCTCAACGGGACGCGTGAGGTCGTTTCGTTGGCGTATTTCCAGACCGGAAGCATGAACGTTTCAAAATCGGCCGTATTGCCGGTCAGGCAGGCACTCCACAGAATCCAGTCGGATTTGGTATAATCTTCGCGGTTGTCCAGCGGCAGACCGTATTTGTTTTGTCTGGTCTTGTAGTAAGCTGTTTCCGTTTCAGCTATTTCCGAAGGGAATATATTCAGATCTAACAAGCGGTCCCAAACCAAATTATATTTCTGGCTCCATGTACCGGACTTATCGAAGGTCAGCTTATAGTGATCCCCGTCTTTTGCCATCGCAATCCATTTGCCAGCCATTTCACGAGCTGTCGCCAGATAAGAATCCGCTATTTCCTTCTTCCCCAACATCCCGGCCATCTTGCCGTAGCCGGCTATACCCATGATCGCCTTGATGGAGAGGTTGGTGTTGTGGGCGAAGTGACCGGCGAAATCGTCCGTACATAACTGGTTGTCCGGGTCAAGCCCCTCTTTTTTCAGGTAATCGGCCCAGGTTGTCAACACATCCCAATGTTTGGCTGCATAATCCGCATTTCCTTCGATTATCGCAATGGCTGTCGCGAGGATCAGCATATTGCCGGATTCTTCGACCGGCATATCGCCGCCGTAGGTCTGTCCGTTGGCCTGCGGATACGTGCCGACATCGTGTGAGGGGAAAGGCTTGTTCCATCTGCCACTTTCGCTGTAGTAAAAGATCGGGTTCATCATCCCCTTCAGGAGCTCGGGGTTATAGCATAAGAACAGCGGCGCCGAAGGGTAGGTGATATCGACCGTTCCGATCGAGCCGTTGCTGAAATTCTCTTTCGACAGGAATAGCAAGTTGCCTTCCTTGTCTGTCACTAACTTATGGGCGGAAATGGCCTGACGATAGGCCAGGGCGCACAGCTCGGCATATTTTTGTCCGCCGGCGGCCGCTGTTTCCTGCATCAGGCGTCCGTCGAAGTCCGCACACCGTTTCATCATTCCGGCATACTCTTTCTGGCCTTTGGCGAAGGCATCGAAAATGTCCGTCTGCCCGTCGTGCTTCCAGTATGCCATCCGGTTGTCATTGAAATACTGGATCGCATACAGATCGTCATATCCGATCAACAAGTGCCCTGACACGGTCTTTTCGTTTACCTTGCCTAAGTTGTCGGAGTAGGCGAGGACCGTCATCTGTTTTTCCATATCCGGAGACACATTCTCTGCCTTGCCGGACAGTTTGCCGTCGGACATGAATGCTTTTTTGGCAGCATAATATTCGTCTATGGCAACTGTCACATCCGGGGATTGCGCGGCTGAAAGATAGAAATAGCCCCAGTCGATGCGAAGGTCGTCTCCCTTCTTGCCTAAAACTTCCTGGTCGACAGAGCCGGTCTTTAGATAGACATACCCGTCTTTTTCGATCTTTTCGAAGGTGACAGGTTGATCTGTCGTGTTTACAGCCCATTGAGGGGTCGCTTCGAGGTATAACTGGACTTCGTGTGTCCGACCATCTAACGAACGGGCCTGATACGTGATATAATTGTACGGGGCGGTCATGGCCTCCAGATCGTCCATCAGCATCGGAGCAGTGAAGATCAAATCCAGTTCGACAGGGCCGCATTCGAACGTATAGTACGTCTGTGTCGGCATGACGGTGGTCGCCGTCTGGACCGCTTTATTGTCAAACGTGTCTCCCCGTTTTACCTTCTTCATGATGCCCATGTCCACGTATGCACCTCCTCCGTTGTTGCGGCAGTGGGCAGCCAGGATGTTCCCCGTCGGTTTGAGCGTGTTGGCCACTTCCTGCGGGATTTCCTTCAGCAGGTCGTAATCCAACCCGTTGCCGGTTACGGCCACCTGCTTACCGTTGATGTACAACTCGATGTTGTCGTCGTGCGAATATTGCAGGAACAGATCTTCCTTATCCGCCCCCTCAGGCCAGTCGAACGAGCGGCGTACCCAGATGTCGCCGTCTTGCCAGGGAGTGGAGCGATACGGATTATCGTCTGTCCCGAATGCCGCCTTGCCTGTTTTCCAGCCTTTTGTCTCGTAATCGACGGCGGTCCATTCTCCCTCCGGCAGCTCGAATGTGTAGGTCGCCTCCCATAAGCCGCCGTACCGATAACCGGCGTCACCTCTACTTTATCCGCTCCCATGAACCGGTATGAAACGCCGTCTACACGCAGGCTTCCCAACAGTGGGAAGTTACGGCCGGTCCAGTGGCGCACGCTTTCTTCGTTCAGGTGGTCGGCAAACGACCAGGCGCTGGTGTACGGGTCGATCGTTACCAGCGGTGTTGCCGGCGCCCGTAATTCGTTTTTGGCAGCAGGGGCATATACTTCGTTTGCGATACGCGTGTTCGACGAACAAGCACTCAGCAAAGCGACCGTACAAGCCGATAGCAGCATGATTTGTCTTTTCATTTTGTCTTTACCTTAATTATTATTGATGATTTTAAATAATCTTTCCCTTTTTCGGTTGCCCGAAATTAAAAATAAAAAGCGATAGTCGGAAGCAACAAAGTTCTGCTACCGGCATATTGCAAGATTATTGAAAGCATTTGCATGATTTTTAAAATATCAAAATGTCATTACGACCCCATGTAAATCGGATTAGTACCCCATATATTTGGAATTACTATAGCGGGTGATATTTTTTAACGTTTCTATTTAAACTGGGGAGTGGCTGTTTTGCTGACGAAATGATATCGGGCAAGGCAGACATTGTTTTCATGGGCGGAGTAGAACCTCGCCTCTACGGGAGACCTTGAAATAACTTTTTTTGTGCTTCTTCTGTATGTGTATGTGATGGATAACGTTTATTTTTGTCGGTTACAGCAGTGCTGTTGTGGAATAGTGATAAGAATAGTTGATAAAATTAGGCTTTTTAGGCAAAAATCGATGAGGTACTTTACTAATATTTTGCGTTGGATATCTTCACAGGAACACTTATATTTCTTGTTCGGCTTGCTTTTCATCATTCCGAACTGTGTTTTTCTGTTCACAGAGCCTTTACCTGTTCCGGTGGGCCTTGCTTCTATCGTCATGCCGTTGGCGTTCTGGATGGGAGTTCTGCTGCTGGCGCGTAAACCCGGAGTGGTGGTCTGGTGTCTGTTGCCGAAAATCATACTGGACGGAGGCCAGTTGGTCCTGTTGTATCTTTTCGGCGAGTCGGTGATAGCCGTGGACATGTTCCTGAACCTGACAAGTTCGAATGCTTCCGAAGCAAGCGAATTATTAGGAAATATTTTTCTTGTCATCGTTTGCGTCTTTTTCTTTTATACGCTTCCTACCTTGTGGCTGGCCACGCGTTCAATCCGCATGAAAGACAGGCTGACCGCCGTGTTCCGCAAGCGGTGGGCGTTCAGAAGCTTGGGGCTTTTCGGAGTGGGGGTGCTGCTCTGTTTCTTGCCTTCTTGGCAAAAGCACAGTTTCTCGCTCAAGAACGATGTTTATCCGGTCAATGCGCTTTATAATCTCTATTTTGCGATTACCAAATCGAACAAAAACGCCAACTATTCCATCTCTTCTGCCGATTTCAGGTTCAACTCGGTCCGGACGGGACAGGCGGATGGCAAGCGCGAGATTTACGTGCTTGTGGTGGGAGAGACTTCGCGGGCTATGGAATGGAGCTTGTATGGATATGAACGCAATACGACTCCGCGTATGGAAGGACTCGATGGTCTGATACATTTTACGGATGTTGTGACGCAATCCAACAATACGCACAAAAGTGTTCCGATCATCCTGTCTGCCGCTAGTGCGGAAAACTATGGCGTGATATATGACGAGAAAAGCATCGTTACCGCTTTCAAGGAAGCAGGTTTCCGTACGCTTGTCATTGCCAATCAGAAACTGACTACTTCGATGATCGGGGCTTTCTACCGGGAGGCTGATACGTTTATCGATATGAGCACGTTCAACACCGGATCGTATCTGACCTCATTGTATGATGCCGCCCTTTTGCCGTATTTGGAAAAGGAACTGGATAAATCGGACGAGGATATGTTTATCGTCCTCCATACATACGGGTCGCATTTCAATTATCATGAGCGTTATCCGGCTGAGTTCCGGATTTATACGCCGGATAAGGCCGAAGGCATCCGCCAATCCTATAAGAAGGAACTGCGTAATGCTTACGACAATTCGATCCGTTATACGGATTATGTTTTGGGAGAAATCGTCGACATGTTGAAAAAGAAGGAGGTTTGTGCGTCGATGCTTTATCTGAGCGATCACGGAGAAGATATTTTCGATGATGCACGTGCTCGTTACCTGCATGCTTCGCCTATACCGACTTATTATCAGCTCCATATCCCGTATATCATCTGGTTCTCGAACGATTATCGGACCGTTTTTCCGGAGAAATACCGGACGGCGATCTCTCACGGGGCTTATCCGGTCAGCACGAACAGTGTGTTCCATACGGTATTGGATATTGCCAGTGTCCGGACTTCGGTATCCGATTCCACACTGGCCCTGACCAACCCAGCTTTTGCCGTTCGTGACCGTATGTTTCTCGGTGATCACGACGAACCTGTCCCGTTCTGGAAGGTTGGATTGAAGAAAGCGGATTTCGTTATGTTGGACAAATGGAAAATAGCTTATAGGAAAGACTAATGAGCGCACAGAATGGACATATTACAAGTAAAGTCATATTGGGATACCTGTTATTGATCCTGATAGCCGTGTGTTCGGTCGTTTATATTTATAACATTATCGAACAGTTTGCTGGCGAAGACGACCCGAACAACAAATCGAGGGAGAAGGTTTATCTCGTGACCAACACTCTGTCGTTACTCTACGAAAGCGAAGCGCTCGGACAAATGGTCGGGTTTCCACAGGGGGAAATCAAGCATTTCAACCGCACGCTGAACAAGGCTTTGCAGAATATGGATTCCTTGCGTACATTAGTGTCGAATCCCGCACTATATTCCAAGATCGACACGATCGATATGTTGATCGAGCAGAAGCGTTGGAACACGCGCCGCCTGTTGGAAACCTGGCGTGAGACGAACGCGGAACATCTGTATACCCAAAACATCGAGAAGGTGATCGCCCGGCAAGATACGATGATCCGGCAGGTCGAAATACAGGAGCGCGTGATCGTGCACCAGGATTCCGTGAAAACTCCTCAGCCCCATAAGCACCGTGGCTTTTTCCGCCGGCTCGCCGATGCATTCTCACCGCCTAAAGAGGATTCGACTGTTATCGTGAATACGACCCGGCAGATCGTGACTGATACGTTGGTGAATTCCTTCAACCCGGCAGACACGATCGTGACGGTCCTGAAAAATTTGCAGGACAGTGTGGCCGATCAGCGTAAACAGCTTGTCGACCAGCTTTTAGAGCGTGCCGCTAACTTGCGTTATAATAATAGCATCATCACGAGCCGAATCAACCAGATGTTGCGCGATATAGAAGAAGAGGAGATGAACGCGTCGATGGAGCGTGTTGTGAAGAAACAGGAGGTGCTGCGCGAAACCTCTTATCTCATTGGCGGCATCGCTATCCTGTCGCTGATTATCGTGGTGGTCTTTATCATTCTGATCACGCGTGATATCTCCAGGAGCCAGTATTACCGGCTGCAATTGGAGAAAGCCAAGCAATATGCCGAAGACCTGCTCCATAGCCGGGAGAAGTTGATGCTGACGATCAGCCACGATATCCGTGCGCCGCTCTCGTCCATAATCGGTTATATAGAACTGCTGCTGCGCCGTCGTCCGGACGAAAGGCAACGTTATTATTTGGAAAATATGACTGGATCGGCCAATCATATCCTTTCTCTGGTGAACGGTTTGCTTGATTTTCATCGATTGGAATCGGGGCAGATGGAGATACAGAACGTGCCTTTCAGCGTACGTACGCTTTTTAATGAAATATACGGGAGCTTCCGCCCGATAGCCGAGGCGAAAGGACTTGCTTTTGTTCTGAATATGAAGGAGGAAGGGATGGATCGCATCTATTCAGGTGATCCGATACGCCTCCGCCAGATAGTCAGCAACCTATTGTCTAACGCTGTCAAGTTTACTCATGAAGGTCGTATCGTTTTGATAGTCAAATTGTCAATTGTCAATTCTCAATTGACAATTACTGTCTCCGACTCCGGTGTCGGGATTCCGGAAGAAGAACAGGAAAAAATTTTCGGCGAGTTTGCCCGTCTGTCGGGAACCGAAAAGGAAGAAGGTTTCGGTCTCGGGCTTTCCATCACCCGCAAGCTGATAGAACTGATGGGAGGAACCTTGTCGCTAAAGAGTGTTCCGGGAAAAGGAAGTGATTTTACGATTGTCCTGCCTTTGCGGGAATCGGAAGTGCAGACGTTGCATGCCACGCCTACCATAGAGGAGGAAGATGAAACGGAGACCGGGAGCTTCGAAGGGCGCGAAATCTTTTGTTTGCTGGTCGATGACGATCCGTTGCAGCTGGCACTGACGGAAGAGTTTTTGAAACGGAACCATGTGGAGGTCACCAGTTGTTCAAATCCGTTTGCCGTGGTCGATATTTTGCGTAATAGTTCTTTCGACGCGATCATAACCGATATACAGATGCCGGGCATGGATGGGTACGGCCTGCTTAACGTCATTCGTTCGTCGGGTGTCCCCGGTACAGATACTGTGCCTGTCATCGCGCTTTCAGCCAGTGTGGAAAACGAGAATACACATTATTTGGAAGTCGGTTTTACCGGATTCCTAAATAAGCCTTTCACGGCTAAGCAGTTGATCGCTTTGTTGAATAACCTGTTGCAAGCGGATATACAAGCCGAGGTGTCGCCTGAATTCAATTTTGATTCGCTTACTGCTTTTGCCGGCGAAGACAAAGAAGCTTCCGCTTCCATTATCCGGACTTTTGCCGAGGAGACGAACAAGAGCGTTTCGTTGCTACAACAAGCTTTGGAGAAGACCGACCGTGCACAGGCTGCCAAAATCTCCCATAAGCTAATCCCGCTTTTCACCATGTTGGGAGCTTCCGATTTGGTAGCCCAACTGAGAATCCTTGAGAAGAACGACGAGGCACTGACAGACGAAGGTTGGAAGCGGCTTTTATTTGAAGTGATCCGGCAGGCGGGTGTTGTTGTGGGCCAGGCTGTGGAACGGTATCTGTAGAAAAATTCCCCATATATGTCCACAATTCCCCATACGTGACGTTGTAATAAATAGCTTCAGTAAAACATTCTGGGCGACTTCTCTGTTAGAATAGAAGAGTTTACAAAAACAGGCCGTGTGTCAGGCTGAGTTTGGCACGATATTCGCTTCTTTTATAGCAAGAAGCGGAAGTGGACGTTTCTACATTAAAAAAACCGTTTTAAAGTATGTTCGAGTATCTATTTTAAGTCTGCAAACAAAAAGAGCGCCTGAATGGTGCTTTTTTTGTTTTATATGACTTCTTTATCTACTTTTGTCTTTTGTAAAATCATAAATTAAAAATCTAAATCGTTATCAATGGAGCATGGACTTTTGGCTAAGTCGCCTCGTATCGAGGTGGTGGATGCATTACGCGGTTTTGCCGTTATGGCTATTATGTTACTACACAACATCGAACATTTTAATTTTTATGACTTCCCGACAGCTTCTTCGGCTTTTATGGAGGCGATGGATAAAGGAATATGGGAAACATTGTTTTTTCTCTTTTCCGGGAAAGCTTACGCGATTTTCTCCCTGCTGTTCGGATTCAGCTTTTTTATTCAATATAACAATCAGGCGAAGAAAGGTAAAGACTTCCGTCTGCGTTTCCTGTGGCGGCTTTTCCTTTTGTTCATTATCGGCTGTTTCAACGGGGCGTTTTTCCCCGGCGACATATTAGTCCTTTATTCTATAATTGGCGTGGTGCTCGTGTTAGTCTGCAGATGGAGCGACCGAGCGATCCTCATTGCCGCTATTATCCTGATGCTCCAGCCTCTCGAACTCGGCAAGTTTTTCTATGCGATGATAAATCCTGACTATGTGCCGGCAGCCGGCGTTTGGCGTGTTCATAGCCAACGTATGTATCCGTTCCTTTCGCAGCCGGATTTCTGGGCGATGGTCAAGTCCAACCTTTGGGACGGCCAGTTGTTCAGCCTGTTGTGGGCATGGGGGTACGGACGTTTTTTCCAGACTGCCTCTTTGTTCCTGTTGGGTATGCTGATGGGACGCAGACAGTTGTTTGCCAACCTGTCCGAACATCGGGTTTTCTGGAGGCGGACGCTGGTTATCGGTGCGGTTTGCTTTGTCCCGTTGTATTTCATTACGGCTTCCCTTCCGGATATGATCTCCAACAAGGTGATGCTGACTCCGATGAACACGGTGGTTTCCTCTTTCCGCAATTTCTCTTTCATGTGTGTGTTGGTCGCTTGTTTTGTCTTCCTGTGGCAACAAGTTTCGACCCATAAAATGTTGCACGGTTTGGTGCCGTATGGAAAGATGAGTTTAACTAACTATTTGACACAGTCTATTATAGGATCGTTTATCTATTTCGGTTACGGTTTGTCACTTTATAATGTTTTAGGCACGACAGCCAGCTTTGGAGTCGGCGTCCTGTTGTTCATCCTCCAGTTAGGTTTCTGCCATTGGTGGTTGAAGAAATTCAAGCAAGGTCCGTTTGAGGGGGCGTGGAAAAAGGCAACTTGGGCATTTTGAATTGACAATGGACAATTGATAATTGCGGCAAGCGGTATTTAATTGTCCATTGTCCATTGTCAATTATCAATTCTTAGTTATCTTTGTGTACGAAACAAAAAAGAATAATATGCCGTCTATCCTGATTTTAGAAGATGATATAACATTCTCGTTGATGCTGAAAACCTGGCTGGGAAGGAAAGGCTTCGAAGTCAGTTCGGTATCATCGGTTTCGGATGCACGAAGCCGGATAGAGGATGCCTCTTTCGATTTGATCTTGTCTGATTTGCGTTTGCCGGACGGGGATGGAATCGATCTGTTGAAATGGATAAAAGAAAATAATTTTTTAATTCCCCTGATTATGATGACCAGCTATGCGGAGATACAAACCGCCGTGCAAGCCATCAAGTTAGGAGCGTCCGATTATATTGCCAAACCGTTGAACCCGGAAGAACTTTTAGGCAAAATCAAGGATGTGATAAAGACGGAAACAGGTTCGGTTGCTTCTGCCACCGAACTGGAACGCCCTGCGCGTTCAGCCAAACGTCCCGAACCGTCGGGAGGAACGCGTAGCCAGTATGTGGAGGGACAGAGCCAAGCTGCCCGCCAGCTCTACGAGCATGTACGTCTGGTTGCTCCGACAGATATGTCTGTGTTGATTACCGGTTCGAGCGGTACAGGGAAAGAGTATGTTGCTCGCCGTATTCACGAACAGAGCAATCGTAAGAAAGCCCCTTTTATTGCTGTTGACTGCGGAGCGATCCCGAAAGACTTGGCCGCATCCGAATTTTTCGGGCATGTGAAAGGTTCGTTTACCGGAGCTATCGATAATAAAGAAGGTGCTTTTGTTGCCGCCCAAGGTGGTACGATTTTTTTGGATGAGATCGGCAACTTGTCCTATGAGGTACAGGTACAGCTTCTTCGTGCCTTGCAGGAGCGGAAAGTAAAACCGATCGGTAGCAATCAGGAGATCGCGATCAATGTCCGTCTTGTCTCCGCGACAAACGAGAACTTGCGTTCTGCGATTGATAAGGGAGATTTCCGTGAAGATTTATATCATCGTATCAACGAGTTTACCGTCCGTATCCCTGATCTGAAGGAGCGGAAAGAAGACCTTTTGCTGTTTGCCAACAACTTCCTGGATCAAGCCAATATAGAATTGCAGAAAGATATTATTGGCTTTGATAATGACGTGATCCGGATTTTCCAGTCTTATTCGTGGCCGGGTAACTTGCGTCAGATGAAGAACGTCATCAAGTATGCTACCCTGTTAGCGACCGGTCGCTATATTACCCCTAACGAGCTTCCAGAAGAACTGACTACCGACCCGATTTCCGCTCCGGTCAATATCCAGTTGAAAAACGAATCGCACGAATGCGAAATGATCAAACGTGCCCTGCAAGAAGCCGGTAACAATAAGACCAGAGCAGCCCAACTGTTGGGTATTGACCGCAAAACGCTTTATAATAAGTTGAAAGCGTATGGGATTGCTTGATCTTTTTACAAGATAGGGGGCTTGGTTTCTATTAAATAAATATGATTTCTTTTGTTTTTATGGAAAAATGTCTATATTTGCTGCAATCATACACTTAATTTCGAGTGTTGATTTTAAATTGTTACGATATGTTCGTTAAATCTTATAGACGACTATTCAATTGCCTGATTTCTTGACAGGTGTTCTTCCCTTTTCTCTTTTACCGTTTTCGGGTAAGAGCTCTTTCGGTTTGCATTAGTATCTGAAGTCATTGGCTTGGGTCGGTGGTTTTATCTCTGCATCATTTTGTCCGGAATTTATCAGATTAAAATAATTGAATAAAAATAGCCTTTTATATAATATGACTATAATCACAGCTCAGCGTGCACCGCACAGTGCATCTAATTTCGCCCCCACAGTAGAGGCAAATGCCTATGGAATGAATGACCGGATCAAACGTCTTCGACAAGAGACGTTCGAAGCCGAGCCCTCCCTGTCTATTGAACGCGCTTTGATAGAAACTCGTTTCTACAAGGAAAACTACGGAAAATATCCGATTCCGATTCTTCGGGCCATGAATTTTTATGAGATCTGTAAGCAGAAGACGATCTATATCGGCAAGGATGAACTGATCGTGGGCGAACGCGGACCGAAACCGAAATGTGTGCCGACTTTTCCGGAACTGACCTGCCATAGTGTGGAGGACCTGCATGTCTTGAACACACGTGAATTGCAGCGTTATACGATCAGCCAGGAAGACATTGACACGTATGAACGCGAAGTGATCCCTTACTGGAAAGGACGTACCCAACGAGAACGTATCTTCAGCCATGTACCTCAGGAGTGGAAGGAGGCCTATGAGGTGGGGATGTTTACCGAATTTATGGAACAACGTGCTCCGGGACATACCGCTTTGGACGGAAAGGTGTATAAGTACGGACTGCTGGATTTGAAAGAATGTATCCGGAAAGAACTGGACGGGCTCGATTTCATGAACGATCCCGAAGCAACCGACAAGCAGGAGGAGTTGACTGCCATGTCCATCTCGTGCGACGCCGCCATCCTGTTTGCCGAACGACATGCGGATCTCGCCGATGAAATGTCGCTGACGGAAAAAGACCCGAAACGGGCGGCCGAGTTGCGCCGTATCGCCGAAGTTTGCCGCCAGGTTCCGGCACATGCTCCCCGAGACTATTGGGAGGCGATCCAGATGTATTGGTTCGTCCACTTAGGAACGATCACCGAACTGAACGGTTGGGACGCGATGAATCCCGGCCATTTCGACCAGCATCTGGCTCCGTTCTACGAAAAGGGGACCCGCGACGGTACGTTGACACGC
>OGUM01002004.1_pt1 | contig 12900 bp, 10 predicted proteins | sample 1553631 | NCBI WGS metagenome assembly OGUM01 (sample SAMEA2580228, study PRJEB22360) | human gut metagenome | biome: human gut; feature: human-associated habitat; material: faeces | place: Denmark | collected 2008/2010 | reverse complement strand
GCGGATAGCCGCTTTTAGAAATCATAACCGGGTCCAACACCACAATGGCCGGTTTCCATTTCTGAAGCCCCGCGGCAATCGCCCGGATACTTTCGCTGCGGGATACCATTCCTATTTTTACACCGTCGACCCGAATATCACTGAACACGGCATCCATCTGGGCCGTGATCACTTCCGGCGTGATATCCTGTACCAGCGTCACACCACAGGTATTTTGCGCCGTCACCGCAGTAATGACGCTCATGCCAAAGGTACCGTGTGCCGCAAACGTCTTCAGATCCGCCTGGATCCCTGCGCCGCCGCTGCTGTCGCTGCCGGCGATTGTGAGCAGTCGTTTCATAAAAACTCCTTTCCGTAAACAGCTACGATAATAGGGCATTATTTATTACATAATTTCGTTTAAATTCGTTTCAATAATAAGGCCCGTACTCTTTTAAAGTAAAAGACACGCAACGTAAAAGCGCAGAAAGCCCGGCTTGCGCCCTCTCTGAATCCTGCTATAACTAAGGGAGAGCCTTACCGCATGGCAGCTCTCCCCTCGCATTGCAAAATTATAGGATCTGTCGTCTTAGGTCATGTCCATCTTCTTACGTCAAATTTGCAACGCTTGATCCTGCACAATATGCAATCAAGCGTTGTTTATCTCAATCTGTATCCAAAGACACTCTATCGTTTACAAATTATAAATGCGCTTTCACCATAGCCGCAACCCGTTCACCGGTAAGTCCATACTGTTTCATAACCACGTCTCCGGGAGCGGAAGCGCCGAACCGGTTAATGCCCAACACACGGCTTTCACTGCCGGTATAGCGAGACCAGCCCAAAGTCACACCGGCTTCTACCGCAAAGGTAGGCACATAGTTCGGCAACACGCTTTCCTTATAAGCGTTGCCCTGCTGTTCAAATACTTCCATGGAAGGCATGGAAACGATGGTAACATCAATGCCTTCTTCCGCCAGCAACTTCTGTGCTGCCAGGGCAATCGTTACCTCGGAACCGGTGGCGATCACTATCGCCTTAGCCAGCTCTTTGGCCGGGCTCAGCACATAGCCGCCTTTTAACGCCCCGTCAGCTACCGCAGCGGCATATTCATGCAATACAGGCAGATTCTGACGGCTCAGGCACAGGGATGTCGGCCCGTTTTTATGTTCCACCGCATATTTCCAGGCCGCCGCTGTTTCCAGTGCATCTGCCGGACGAAAGACAATGGAATTGGGAATCAGCCGCAGACTCATCGTCTGCTCAATCGGCTGATGGGTCGGTCCATCTTCCCCTACGGCAATGCTGTCATGCGTCAATACAAAAATGGACTGAATGCCCATCAAGGCCGCCATACGAATCGTAGGACGCAGAAAATCAGAAAATACCAGGAAGGTAGCGCCAAAGGGAATCAGCCCGCCATGCAGCGCCATACCGTTTACCACACAGCCCATACCGTGTTCCCGTACACCAAAGTGAAGATTACGACCGCTGCGATTTTCTTTTGAATAATAGCTGCAGGCTTTCATCACCGTTTTATTGGAAGGGCCTAAATCGGCGCTGCCGCCTGCCAGTTCAGGGATCTGTTCCGCCAGCTTCTGCAAAACATCCCCGGATGCGCTGCGGGTGGCCACGGAAGTTTTTCCTGCAAATAAAGCGGCCAGTTCCGCATAATCGACCGTGCGATTGCCGGACAACGCTGCCAGCAATTCCTCCACCAACTCCGGATATTGTTCGCCATACTCTTTGACCAGTGTATTCCAGGCAGCCTCGGTTTCCGCACAAACAGCGGCCTTGGCCGCAAAATATTCTTTTACTTCATCCGACACCACAAAACTCCGGGCCGGATCCCAGCCGGCGGCCTCTTTTGTCGCTTTCAACGCATCCGCGCCCAAAGGTTCTCCATGCGCGGAGGGACTGTCCTGCTTCGGACTGCCAAAACCGATGTGCGTCCGTACAATAATCAGACTGGGATGTTCCGTATCCGCCTGGGCTTCTTTGACCGCCGCTTCCAACGCAGCCAGGTCTTCGGAGCTTTCTACACGCAGAACCTGCCAGCCATAAGCTTTAAAACGCGCTTCCACATTTTCCGTAAAGGCAATATCCGTAGTGCCTTCAATGGTAATCTTATTATCATCATACATGTAAATAATCTTACCCAGGCCTAATGTTCCTGCCAGAGATGCCGCTTCTGAAGAAACTCCCTCCATTAAATCCCCATCTGAACAAATGCCATACGTGTAGTGGTCGATCACATTAAATCCCGGCTTATTAAATTTAGCGGCCAGCATGGTTTCGGCAATAGCAAAGCCCACACCCATAGAAAAACCATGCCCTAAAGGTCCGGTGGACAGATCCACGCCCGGCGTCACGCCGTATTCCGGATGGCCTGGCGTACGACTGCCCCACTGGCGAAATTGTTTCAATTCATCCAGGGGCAGATCATAGCCCGCTAAATGCAGCATAGCATAAAGCAGTGCAGAACCATGACCCGGGGAAAGAATAAAACGATCCCGGTCAAACCATTTCGGATCAGCCGGATTATAACACATGAATTTATCCCAGAACGTAAACATTAACGGCGCTGTACCCAGCGGCAGACCCGGATGCCCGGAATTCGCCTTCTCCACTTCATCAGCAGCCAAAAAACGCAATGTTTCCACACAAGATTTCTGAATTGATTCCATTGTTTCCTCCCAAACAGACAGTGCACAGTTGCTGCGCAAAATTTATTTATAGACATAAGTATTATAACATTTGTCATATATAAAAAATATAAGGTAGCTGATAAAAGCGTCAACCATGCTTATCAAAGCCTTTTTGACTTTTTGTTCTATAACTATTTTGGCAGCCACGCTAAAATAGTTTATATTATTATACCGTGTTTCTGCAAACAAAAAAAGCCCCCTACACTAAAATAATGTAAGGGGTTTACCATTTTGTTACGCTCAACAAAATGGTATTGCTAAAACCATTTTCGTAATTGCACGAAAATGGTCAACTGTCTAGTATTACTTGACTACTCAACTTGTCGAAAATATTGACATCTTCCATTTCCCAAAGGCATATTACTGCAGGCCATTTCTACATATCCGCATTCGGGGCATAAGAAAACGCCTACGGCAGTCCACCCCAACCAACATACTTGGCTAAGACTTTTTGCTCATCAGGTGTAGCTTGACGATTTTCAGTTTCTATTTGTTTCAGCAGTTTAATTGCTTCTATGTTGTTTTTGTACTTGGCTTTAGGACCGCCGTTCCCAATTTCATCTTCGTCAGTTATCGTGAAATTGTGTCCGGGCGTTTCAGATGCTTTGGCGTTTTTCTTCTGCGCCGGGGTTAAAGGTTTTGTCTTTGAAGATTCTCCCTTTAATTGAATATCATCTCGTTTACTAACTCCCGTGCTTGCGCTTCCGCTGCTTTCCGATTCCGCACGTTCTCCATGAAGTCGTCCCCGTTCTCGTGTTCCATGCTGTACTGTTCCATTAGTTCTTGATAGTACTTCTCCGCTTGTTCCTTCCTGCTCTTTGCGTAGCGTTCCAGTTCCCCGGTCTTCGACATTCTCCTGTACTCCCGTGGGTATCTTTCCCTCAGATATGTTTTGATATCCGTTTCCGTGATCCACATGGTTGACTTCACTCCCCCCTGTTGTTATTTCTTCTTTATTATTATACTCCTTTTTCGCAGAGATTCCTGCTACTTCTTCAAACTCTTTTAAGGCGTCCTCAACACTTCCAAACGAATTACTTTCATTCCCGGCTTGCTCTTTGACATTTTCCGCTGATTGTGCTACATTAGGTGTAACAGAAGAAGCATTGGCTTTTATGGCAGGATTCGCCCCCTGTTCAGTGCCGCCAACCATGTTGGTTGCTGACCCTTTCTGATCTGGCCCGCCGTTGGCAGCGGTAGTAAGGGACGGGCGCTTACTAAAAAGCAATGCTTCTTTTTGCATGCTTTTTTTAAAGTTTTTCTCCCGCATTGGCAAGGCTGATGCTACAACATAATAGGTGTTGCCGCTTTCCGTATTATATCCCTCTGCTAATTTTGCAGGGGCTTTTTTTGTTTCCTTTACCGCTTCGGCGGGGTTTTCGCCACTGTTGATTTCTTCCGTCCGATACCCGTTTGAGGTTCGGCGTCTTGTACTGGAAGTTGTTTGATTCGGATTGCCGTAACTGTTGACTACGTCTGCCATGCCGGTCAAAAATGCACTTATCTTTTTAGCGCTGCGTTTGTTCTCGTCCATAAAAGACAAGATAGCTTTTCCCTCAGGAGAAATATCCTCGCCCATTTCTTCTTTGAACATAACCGTTTCATTGGCAAGTAAATAATCCTGTACAGTCATTCCCTGCGTCCGTAAACTCATCATCTTGCAGGCAGCTTCGTTAATTGGGGTGAATATATTAATATTGTATCGTGTACCCTTGCGCATTTACTCCCTAAGCATAGCCAGTTGCGGGTCCTTGACAGTAGTGGTATTCGGTTGCGCCGCTTCTTCATCGTTGTTGTCAAGCGCTTCATCAATAGCGTTGTTAGTATCTACCTTGCTTACTCGTTCGGGGCGAACAGAATAATACGGTACGCCATCATAGTCCTTGACACCGGTCAGCATTTCTCGTATACTAATTACGGAAGAACCGTTGTCTCTCCGTGTACGGTCGTTTAACGACTGTAGGGGAGGACGGTTCTTATTTTTATTTATTTCCACAATAACATCATATAAGTTTGTCGCAGTCGGGTTAACAGTTATTACCCCATTTTGTTCTTCTACCACGATGCGAATCGTGTATATTTTATTTTGCACTTTGACAGGGGTGTAAAACCGATGATATGACTTGACGGTTGCCTTTTTTGTACCCTTTTTATTCGGAACGCTCTCAATTAACACAGAATGCGCAATGACATCTCGAATATTATAGATACTAAAGGTGTGCGTCCTCTGCTCTCGTGGGAATAAATTGTGTTGACTGGAATAGGTAATATGCCGCGCATCTTTAGGCAATACAGAAATAATTGCCTTACTGTCTACATCACTAAATGTAGTTTTATTAGATGCTAAATTCTTAACAAAAGATAACAAAGACGCATTGTTCATTTGCTCCTTGTCAATACTGTTTGTTAAATCCACAACGCTTACCATTCGATCCAGATCAACATCTAAGTTTAGAGAATAATTCTTCTCATCTGTGGTATCACTTGCGAATCTGCCCTGTGGATCACGTTTCCACACGTCACCGGCTTCAATCTTCCGGTAAATGTTATGTACGTTTTCTACACCGGTAAAGAACACATGCGCCGCATAGCGGCTTTTTCTTTTGCGTTCAGCACTAAGTCCCATGCGCTATGGAATACTTCGTGATAAGCGGTTCCCTTGCGGCTGTCCGGTGACATTACGATAACCGAACCTTGATTAATCGGACGTGAATACCCCTCAACAAAAACATCTTTGTTTAAGTTCGTCAGTCCGTGGTCCTTGCGGGCTTTTTCTGCGTCACGTCCAGAAACAATAATCTTTTCTTTTGTAAATTGCAATAAGAAGTTGCACACTTTTTATAAATCCTTCAGACCGCATAAAAGATGAGCGACCCGTAATAATTCTTTCCGAGTTGTGTTGGGAGCGCAATTCATCAGAGCGGCAAGTTTACGAAGGGACTGGGATTGCTTTGTCACTCTGGCGAAGCGGAGGATTCCTTGTAGTTCCTGGCGGTCTGCTTTAGAAAAGTGTTTTCCTTTTGCGTGAATTGTAATATCTTTAGATTGATCCATGTTGGTCATCTTCCCTGTTATAGATTGGTCTGCAAACTTAATTTTAACAGAAAGATACCGGAATGGATCTTTTATTTTGTAATTTTATTAGGTGTGCAATCTCATTTTACAATTAACCTCAAAAATTTAATTCAGCTTTTAGAAGCGGTTAATAAATTGCCTTATGGAAATAAAATGTTCCTCTCCCCAGAGGAAGAAGAACTTATGAAAAATGGTAGCCACGAATTAAAATATATGAGTTATCCACAGGTTTTTTGAAAGCAAAAATCCTGTAACCATACGCATTTAATGGGTTTGTGCTTTTTCGCTCATTATAACATTTGTTACAAGAGGCAACAAGGGATACTTGACTAACCCAATAGCTAAATTTTTCAAATTAAGGCGCATTAAAATTGCCTGCCAAACTACATGGCAGGCAATTTACATAGCAAGCACTTATTTTTTGTACTGCGCAACAGGTACCAAAGTCTTCCAAGTTGCAAATTATTGTTCTTTCTCTTTGGCTGCGGCGATGATCTGCTCCGCCATTTTAGCGGGAACGTCTTCATAATGATCAAACTTCATTTCAAAAGTACCCAGGCCCTGGGTCAATGCCCGCAGATCCACGGAATATTCCATGATTTCCGCATAAGGCACCTGCGCTTCTACCCGGCTCATGCCGTCTTCTATGCTCTGCATGCCTAAAATACGGCCCCGTTTGGAGTTCAGGTCGCCAATTACGTCGCCCATCATGCTTTCTGCACAGTTTACATACAGGTTATAGTAGGGTTCCATCAGAACCGGTTTTGCCTGTTCCATAGCGCTCTTGAACGCGATGCTGGAAGCCATTTTAAAGGCCATTTCCGAGGAGTCTACCGGATGATAGGAGCCATCCACCAGCGTGATCCGCAGATCTACTACGGGATAGCCAGCCAGCACGCCATGCTGCATGCATTCGATCATCCCTTTTTCGACGGCCGGGATGTACTGACGGGGTACAGCGCCGCCGAAAATTTTATCCACAAACTCAAAACCGCTGCCCGGCGGCAGGGGTTCCATATCAATCACTACATCGCCATACTGACCGTGCCCGCCGGATTGTTTTTTATGTTTGCCCTGTACATGCGCGGTGCCCCGTATTGTTTCCCGATACTCTATGACGGGAGCCCGTAAGTCGGCTTCGACACCAAATTTACGTTTCATGCGTTCCATAATGATTTCAATATGCTGATCCCCCATGCCGCTGATCAGGGTTTCTTTTGTCACCGTATTGCGACTTACGATAATAGTCGGATCTTCATCGGTCAAACGGCTCAATGCATTAGAAATCTTATCTTCTTCGCCTTTTTTCTTGGCAGAGATCGCCCGTGTGTACATAGGCAGCGGAAACGCAATCGGCGCAAACAGCACCGGAGTATTTTTATCGCTTAAAGTATCGCCGGTTGCCGTAAACTGCAATTTCGAGGTTACGCCGATATCGCCGGCGGTGATTTCCGTCATGGGAATCTGATTTTTGCCCCGCATGGTAAATACGCCGGCTACTCTTTCTTCTTTTTCGCGGCTGGCGTTATACACCGTGCTGTCGGATTTTATTGTGCCGGAGAACACGCGGATAAAGCTTAAACGCCCTACAAAGGGGTCAGAAGTGGTCTTGAATACCAACGCTGCCATAGGAGCGCCTGCGTCTTTAATTTCCGTTTCGCCGGTCGCCACATTGGTCACCGTAAAGTCATTCAGAATGGCCGGATATGTATAATCGATGATGGCATTCATGGTACGACCCAAGCCAATATTTTTCACAGCGCTGCAGCAGATCATGGGGAAAATGATGGCCTGCCGGATGCCTTTGATCAGGCATTTACGGATTTCTTCATCGCTGATGGTTTCGCCTTCCAGATAACGCATCATGCAGTCATCGTCCGCTTCTACGGCAGCTTCTACCATCTTTTCATGCATTTCTTCCGCATACGCTTTTAATTCTTCCGGGATTTCAATTTCATCAGAACCGTTGCCATTTTTGCGATAGGCTTTCATCTTGACGCAGTCGATAACTCCTTCAAAGTTATCTTCTTTGCCCAGGGGGAGTTCCAGAGGCAGTACTTTCTTCCCGAATTTACCCCGCAGGTTATTCAGGATACTGTCAAAGTCAGCATTTTCACGATCCATTTTATTGACCAGGATAATGCGGGGCAAGTGCGCTTCTTCCGCTAATTTCCAGCACTGTTCCGTGCCCACCTGCACACCGGCAGTGGCGCTGACTACGATCAACGCGCTGTCTACCGCACGAAAAGCACCCTTTACTTCCGCTACGAAGTCCGCAAAACCGGGTGTATCGATAAAGTTAATCTTGCTGTCACGCCATTCTACCGGCGCCAGCGTCGCATTAACAGAAACTTTACGTTTAATTTCTTCCGGCTCAAAGTCCGTGGTGGCAGCCCCATCTTCTACTTTGCACATTCTGTCGATCGCGCCTGAGCGATACAGCAATGCTTCTGTAACGGATGTGGTTCCGGCTCCACCGTGTCCCACAATGGCCACATTTCTAATTTTGTCGCCTGTATACGCTTTCATAAAAAATCCCCCTTTTTCGCAAATGTTCTATACGCAATATATTCGCTGTACAGGCAGGTTTTCCTGCTTTTTGCGGAAAAGAGGGAGTAAGTTTTTTAATTTTTATAAAAGTGTAACGGACGTAACAGTATCGGGGGTTATATTATTGCCCGGCGTATTGATAACTTGCATTCAAAACAGCTTTTTCAAATACATAAGGCCTAACGCAGCCAGGGTCTTACTGTCAAATAACAGCCCGTCCTCCACCATAGGCCGCAATTTTGCAACGGGAATGGCTTCCACCGAAATAAACTCATCCGCGTCGGTATGCTGTTCATGTTTGTGCAGGTCTTTCGCCGCGTAAAGATAAATCACCTCATTGGTAAAACCGGGCGTCGTGGCGATGGGGCCCAAATATTCCCAGGTATCCGCTTCGTAGCCGGTTTCTTCGGACAGCTCCCGGCGAACGCACTGTGCCGGCGTTTCCCCCGGATCGATCTTGCCGGCAGGTATCTCATACATCACCGTGCCCATCGGATGACGGTATTGCTTGACAAAGATAATGCGGCCGTCAGGCAACACAGGGACGACGGCCACCGCGCCCTGATGATCGGCCATTTCACGGGTCGCCGTATTGCCATTGGGCAGGCGCACCGTATCTACATGTACATAAAGCAATTTGCCGGCGAAAACCGGCTCACTGCTGACAAAAACTTCATCTAATTTCGGATCATGAAATTTTTTCAGATTCATCTTACTGCCCTTATTCCTCTCTTTTTGGGAAATACAAACACATCGTGGCCTGACACCGGCAATACCGGGAAGTTCCGATCCCGTTAACGACGTTTTTTATAAACGCATCACTTTCTGGCCGCATCAAAGCCCTGTGTCTTGCACTTCTCCGCCGCTGCCAAAAGCTCTTTTGCCGTATTGCGCGCAGCTTCCGTCACATGGTCGCCCGCGGTCATCCGCATCAATTCTTCTACGCGCCCCGCTTGTCCCAAAACATCCAGATGAGTCACCGTCCGTCCCTGTTCCGCTTCCTTGCGGATCTGAATATGACGGTCGGCAAAAGCCGCGATCTGCGGCAGGTGGGTGATACAGAGGACCTGTCCCCGCTGCGCGATCAGAGCCATTTTTTCAGCCATTTTCTGGGCAGTAACGCCGCCCACACCGGTATCAATCTCATCAAAGACCATCGTTCCCACACTATTTAAATCGGTAAGTACCGTTTTCAAGGCCAGAGCCAGACGACTCAGTTCGCCGCCGGAAGCGACCTGCGCTAAAGGACGCAACGGCTCGCCCAGATTGGCGGAAAAAAGAAATTCCATTTGGTCCCTGCCTATCTCGCCAAAGGTTTCTTTTGCCTGAAAGCCAATGGAGAAACGTCCGTCAGGCATAGCCAGATCGCGAATATGGCGCACTACGCCGGCACAAAGCTGTTCCGCATATTTTTTGCGCGCTTTGGTCAGGGCTGTTCCTGCTTTTTCTAAATAGGAGAAGGCGATCTGCACCTCTTGTTTTGCCTTACTGATTCCGGCTTCCAGATTCTGCAATGCCTCATACTGCTCCCGGGCCGTTGCCAGATAAGCCAACACGGTTTCTTCCCCTGCGCCGTATTTTTTTTGCAGACGGTATAACAGGTCCAGACGCTCCTGTACCTGTACGACACGGGCTTCATCCAAGCCGCCCCGATCTAAAAGATCGCTCAGTCGGCTTCGCAAGTCATCCGCCGCGATCCAGGCGCTGTCCGCTTCTTCGTAAAGCGGTTGCAGTTGTTCATCGTAGCGCAAAGCGCAGGACAATTGCTCCCTGACTTCCGCCAAATGCTCCAGGGCGCCGCCCTCCCGATCCAACTCGGTATGAGAGGCATGAAGAGCCTCCATGATCTTACCGCTGTGTTGGAGCACTTTAGCTTCCCGGCGCAAATCTTCCTCTTCCCCGGGTTTCAGCCCGGCCGCTTCAATTTCCTGAATCTCCCATGCCAGACGGTCCAACAAACGTTCTCTGTCGCTTCCCTGTCTTTCCAGAGCATCCAGTTTCGCCTGAGCCGCACAAAACGCCTGATATACTTCTTTATAGACTGCCACAGCATTTTGCGTTTCCTGACCACCGAAGCTGTCCACCAGCTCCCTCGGTGTCTGCGGTTGAAGTAAAGCCTGATTTTCATGTTGCCCGTGAATATCCACCAACAAAGAACTGAATTTTTTCAATACGGAAAGCGGTACCTGCACGCCGTTAATGCTGCTTTGGCTTTTCCCGGCAGCGGTTACCTGCCGTTTTAAAAAAAGACTTTCCTCCGCTTCAATGCCCTGTTCCTGCAATAAAGTTTCGATCCGGGCATCCGCTGCCCCATCAAATACCGCCTGTACCCAGAATCCTTCCGTGCCGGAGCGGACCATTCCGGCGGAAGCGCGGGCGCCCAGAACAATACCGAACGCATCGATCAAAATGGATTTACCGGCCCCCGTTTCTCCGGTAAACACATTAAGTCCCGGGGTAAAGGCCACTTTCGCATCTTCAATTAAAGCAAAGTTATGCACATGTAAAGACTGCAACATTATTTCAATATCCTTACCTTCTACATTTACTTTTTTACTTATTCTTAGTAATAGTAATTCTGCTCTTGCTCTCGCAATGATTCTTCTTCCCCGTTGTCAACGCCCCGTTTTCCTCCCGGGACGCGCTTGCCCGCCAGGCTGCGTAAAGGGGTCGGTCGTATGCTCCAGACCAAAATAGCGGATAAATTCCGGCGCGCTGTCGGGAGAATCCAGAGCAGTGAAGATCGTATCGTCACCGGCTACCGTTCCCAGGACCGAGGGGCACTTCATGCTGTCAATGACAAAAGCGACGCCGGAGGCAGTGCCCGGCAGCGTATGAAGCACCACCAGATTACCGCCGCACCGCACGTTGATCACAGATTCCCGCAAGGTACGTTCCAGTTTTTCCGGAGTCAGGGAATGGTTGCGCTCTTTGGGAAAGGCATAGCTGTAACCGCCGCGCACATTGGGGACTTTGATCAACATCATTTCTTTAATATCCCGGGACACCGTGGCCTGCGTCACATTATAACCCCGTTCCAACAACGCTTTAGCCAAATCTTCCTGCGTTTCAATATTTTGCACTTCAATGATCTGACGAATTAATTGGTGTCTTTCCTTTTTCATAAACGCATCCTCACATATCTCGTATTAATTTTTCCTGCCAGGTCTCGTAATAACTCCGCTGAATCAGTCGGATCAGGCGCATCGTACACTGGCTGCGCGTGATCTTCACCACATCATTTTGTTCTATGTCACAGATGGGAAGCCCATCGGCAGAAAGACTTAAGCTGCAAAGATTTCTGGGCAAAAGGCGGATCTGAATTTCTTCCGAAGCGGGAATAATCAGCGGTCGAGCGGAAAGATCATGAGCGCAGATTGGCGTAATGATCATCACATCCATCCCCGGTTGTACCAAAGGGCCTCCGGCGGACAGGGAATAGGCGGTGGAACCGGTGGCGGTAGAAATGATCAGGCCATCGGCAGCGTAGCGTCCGGAGGGTTTGCCGTTAATAAACAGGCCCATGTGATTGATTGTAGAAAGATTGCCGCGGGCCGCGACAAATTCGTTAATCGCCAATTCCGTTCCGGATTTTTGTTTTCCCCCCTCAAAGACCTGGGACTGAAGGAGAAAACGCTCTTCCATCGTATACTTTCCCGCCACCAATCTGGACAGGGCCTCTTCCAAGCCTTCAAATTCCACTTCCGCCAAAAAACCTAAATGACCGAAATTGATGCCAAAGACCGGCACACCTAGCGGGACCAGTTCTCTGGACATACGCAGAAAGGTGCCGTCGCCGCCCAGTGAAACAGAGGCATCCAAAGCCGAAGACGCCCCTGCAAAAGTTTCCGTTTGATATTCGGAAGCCAGCATTTCCGGCAGTACCACATGGATTTTATATTTACGACACAAAGCCAGGACCGCCTCAAAATGAATCCGGACTTTGACTATATTCATATTTGGAAAAATTCCCAACCGCAAATTTTCTTTCATCATTTTATCCTTTATTATCCAGAATCGCATGGGATTCACTTACCAGGCGATCGATATCCGCCAGGGAAAGCCTCGTATCCGAAACGTTTTTCGCCGGCGTTGCTGTCAGATAGAGCAGGTATTCAATATTACCCTCCGGACCTTTCACCGGCGAATAGTCAAGACCGCCGATGCCAAACCCTTCCTGTTCCGCAAAAGCGATGATACGGCGCAGCACTTCTTTATGTACCGCCGGATCACGCACCACACCTTTTTTCCCCACGTTTTCTTTGCCCGCTTCAAACTGCGGCTTTACCAGGGCAATGACAAACGCGTCCGCGGCCAACAGCTTGCGCACGGCAGGCAATATCTTCTCCAGGGAAATAAACGCGACATCGATGGAAGCGGCTTCAATCGGCTCCGGCAGACTGTCGGCCTCCAACAGTCGGGCATTCGTGCGTTCCATATTGATGACCCGGGGATCATTCCGCAGCTTCCAGTCCAGTTGCCCGTAGCCCACATCGATCGCATAGACACGGACGGCCCCGTTTTGCAATGCGCAATCCGTAAAGCCCCCTGTCGAGGCGCCGATATCAGCCATCACCTTCCCTGTAAC
>OGUM01002002.1_pt1 | contig 12923 bp, 6 predicted proteins | sample 1553631 | NCBI WGS metagenome assembly OGUM01 (sample SAMEA2580228, study PRJEB22360) | human gut metagenome | biome: human gut; feature: human-associated habitat; material: faeces | place: Denmark | collected 2008/2010 | reverse complement strand
GTCACAACCGCCATATACAAAAGTGCCTCCGGATTAAACCAACCTGAGCTTACCGCATATTCCCCCACCACTATACCTGCAACAATACTCAAGGGAGTAGACAGCATGGTCGGTGTATTTACTGCTGCAAGCTTAAGACCATCAACAGCAAGTTCAAGAATAAGGAGCTGCAAAAGCACCGGAACAGTTATATCATCTGTTATAAGCACAAATTTCATAAATTCAGGAACCCAGTCAGGATTGTTTACAAAAAGCAGCCATAACGGAGTTAATATCCACGTTACAATAGAGAAGAAAAATCTTGTAATTCTAAGATATGAGCCAATCATTGGTGAAAAGTTAAAATCATCTGCTTCCTCTATAATATCAAAGATAGATGCAGGAATTATCATAACTGCGGGAGAATTGTCTACCATAATTACAATATTCCCGTCAAGTATTGCCGCTGTTGCAGTATCTGGGCGTTCTGAGTATTTAAACTTCGGAAATGGGTTAATCCATTTATGTGTGAACATACATTCTGCAAGGCTTTCTATATTCATAGTGAGTGCATCAACATCTATTGATTGTATAAGCTTTCTCATTCTATTAAGAACACTCTGGTCAACAGAGTCCGATATATAACATATCGCAACATCTGAACGTGAACGTCTGCCAACTCCATATAATTCCATAGAGAATCTTGGGTCACGTATCCTTCTTCTTAAAAGTGCCGCATTAGATACAAGTGTTTCCACAAAACCGTCCCTTGAACCTCTTAACACCCTGTCTTTCCATGGCTCTGATACTGAACGCATAGGATACGTTCTGCAATCTATTAACAGGCACTCATCAAAACCATCTATCGTCATAATAGATACACCTGACAGAAACTGTGTTATGACATAATCGACATTTCCGCTCCTTGTAACCTCTGTATAAGGCATACCTTTCTCCAGAAATATATCAAGACTTGTTATGTCCGATTCTTTCAACGAATAAAAGAACTGCATAAGCTTCTCAGCCATATCTTCCCGAACAAATCCATCTATAAAAAAGAAGCCAGCCTTACGCCCCGCAATTATTACTTCTCTCTGAAGTATATCAAAATTACGTTCTACGTTAAGACTGGTTTCCAACCTTTTAATATTCTCTTTAACATTACAGCTAAAATCACTCATTATAGGCATCCTTTCAAACAATCTCAACCAGCTAACATTACCTCACAGTGCTGTGATGTAACATCACCACCAGCCCTGAACAGATAACTATAACATTAAGATTGCCCTGTTACCGTGATTTTATTCATATCTCTTAAGCTTATTACAACAGTGTATAAATGCCGGAATCAAGAATAAATCAGCTGCTATCCACGCCGCCGGATTAGCTAGACACGCACCATTAAAACCAATATATGGAATTAAAAGTATTGCAACAAGTGTTCTTGCAAGCATTTCAAATACACCTGCTAATATAGCAAATACCGAAAAGCCCATTCCCTGTATACAGAATCTGTATACATTAACACCTGTAAGCGGGATATAGAACAATGCTGATGCCATTATAAATCTTCTTGTCAATTCTATAATTGCAGTTTCTCCTGCATCAACAAACAAAAGTGCAATATAATCAGCTGAGAAATATAACACTACAAGTGCAGCAACACTGTATACAGCACCAATTAACATTGCAGCTTTTATACCCTTTCCGAGTCTGTCTATCTTTCCAGCACCAACATTCTGTCCTCCGTATGTTGCCATTGTAGAACCAAGTGCATCAAATGGACAGCAGGTAAAGTTAAACATCTTAGAACCAGCTGTCATAGCCGCTACATAGGACGAACCAAGTCCATTTACTGCCGCCTGAAGTATTGTACTTCCTATCGCTGTTATCGAATACTGAAGCCCCATAGGAACCCCTATGAAGCACAGGTTGCTTATGTGTTTTTTACTTATCACTTTTTCCTGCTTAGTGCCCTTAAGTATATCAAACTTCTTGTACATATATATTGTACAGCCAACTCCTGCTATAAGCTGTGATACAACAGTTGCAACGCCTGCTCCTGCAACACCCATCTTTACATATAATATAAGTATGAAATCCAAAGCTATATTTATGACTGATGACAACACAAGAAAATATACAGGCGTCTTGCTGTCACCAAGCGAACGAATTATACCTGACACAATATTATATAAAAATACTGTTGGAATACCTGCAAATATAATCACAATATAATTATAAGCATGCATAAATATATCATCAGGTGTGTTAAGCAGTCTTAATATCGGAGCACAGAATACAACTGACAATATCGTCATAACAACAGCAAATACTGCACTACATACATACCCATTAAATACATATTTTCTAAGTTCACTGTATTTCCCTGCACCAAACTGCTGTGCAACCGGAATAGCAAAACCACTGCATATACCCATACAAAAACCAATAATCATAAAATTGATAGAGCTTGTTGCGCCAACACCAGCCAGTGCTGACACACCAAGCGTTTTACCAACTATCATTGTGTCAACAAGATTATAAAATTGCTGAAAAAGCATTCCAAGAAGCATTGGAAATGCAAATCCAAGAATTAATCTAATGGGTGAACCCTTTGTCATATCCTTTGTCATTGTCTTTCTCCTTGTCCGCTAAAGTGTTCCGTTCTAATTAACCGTCACTCTGCCCATTGTTATTTTATCCAGCAGCTTGTGATTCTCAGTAACATCATATTTAATCTTAATCTTTTCTTTGTAGAAATCGCCATCATAATTAAACAACGAACTGTCGCCCTCAAAGCCTTCTTCCTGTACCTTCTGTGCAGCTCTTGTTACATATTTCTCAACAAGCTTCTTTCGACACAAGATGTTATATATATCGTCTTCTGTCAGCTTAGTATTATTATGAGCTTTTTCAGACATATCTTCATAGGTATCGTGTGCATTTGATTTGCACGATTGCTTATCACTATCTGTCAGATATAGATTATATACTGTTGACTCATATTCCATTATATAATCATACTCACATAAATCTATCGCCAGTTGTTTAGCATAATCCCTTGTAAACACACTGTCAAGTGAATTCTTAAAATGTGTATTCCAAAATTCATTAGCATCATCAGGATTATACTGTAACGCCATCTCATTTATCTTCTTTTCCACAACATACACATAATAAGAGAAATCTTTCAAAGTTATGTTCTCACTATTAATTGTTATAACATTTTCCTGTAAATGTTTCTCGTATATGAAATCTTTATTCTTATTATACCTGTATACAAGGAATCCAAGTGCAACTATAAAAGCCGCAAGGATTACCAATGCTATTACTTCTATTTTTTTGTTTTTTAATGCACCTTTTTCACTCATACAAGCCTCCAATCTTTTGTTTAAAAAAGAACCCCTTAACAATTAAATTATATGTTAAGGGGTTCATAACCATAATATCCGGATAATTATCTGTAAAGATAATTACTCAGGTATTTAATTTACAATTACTTGTATAAATCAACAAGCTTGAGTAAATGCTGATATCTCTCATTAGCAACTTCCTCAGACTTAGCAAAGAGTCTTTCTGCTCTTTCTGGGAATGGCTTAACAAGACGTGTATAACGTGCCTCATTGTTAAGGAAATCCTGATATGAGCCGTCGCCTTCCTTAGATGTTAATGTGAATGGATTCTTTCCTTCAGCCTTTAATGCAGGGTTGAATGAGAAGAGATTCCAATATCCAGCCTTAACAGCCTTCTTCATTTCATCCTGGCAGTGGTTCATACCACCCTTAGCGATACCGTGAAGTTCGCAAGGAGCATAACCAATGATTAATGATGGTCCGTTGTAGCTTTCAGCTTCTTCGATAGCCTTTAATGCCTGTGCTGGGTTAGCACCAAGAGCAATCTGTGCTACATATACATAGCCATAGCTCATAGCGATTTCAGCTAATGACTTCTTGCCGATTTCCTTACCAGCTGCTGCGAACTGGCATACCTCACCGATGTTAGAAGCCTTAGAAGCCTGTCCACCTGTATTAGAATACATTTCTGTATCAAATACCATAACATTTACATTCTCGCCTGAAGCAAGTACATGGTCAAGACCACCGAAACCGATATCGTAAGCCCAACCATCACCACCGAAGATCCATACAGACTTCTTAGCAAGGTAATCCTTCTTAGCAAGTACTTCTGGAGCTGTTGGGCATCCATCTGCTGCTGCCTTTTCAAGTTCTGCAATAAGAGCTTCTGTAGCTGGTGTATTAGCCTTAGTATCATCCTTTGTCTCAAGGTACTTAGCTGCTGCTGCCTTAAAGCTATCTGTTGCCTTATCAGATGCAGCCATCTCTTCAATCTTGCCAATAGCCTGATCACGAAGAACTTTCTGTCCAAGATACATACCAAAACCATGTTCTGCATTATCCTCAAATAATGAGTTAGCCCAAGCTGGTCCCTTTAATGTATCTTTATTAACTGTATATGGTGATGTAGCTGCTGGACCACCCCAGATTGAAGAACAACCTGTAGCGTTAGAAATGTACATCTGCTCACCAAATAACTGTGTAATTAATCTTGCGTATGATGTCTCTGCACATCCTGCACAGCTTCCTGAGAATTCAAGGAGTGGCTGGTTATACTGAGAACCAATTGGTGTATTTACTAATGCTGGCTTAATATCCTTCTTACCTACGTTAGCTACAAGGTAATCGAATACTGGCTGCTCTTCTGCCTGTGATTCCTGTGGAACCATCTTAAGAGCTTCTCCAGCCTTAGGACATACAGTAACACATTCGCCACATCCCATACAATCTAATGGAGATACTGACATTGTGTACTTCATTGTTGTGTCTGTTGCATGCTTAGAATCAGCAAGCTTAATCTGTGAAGGAGCTTCTGCCTGTTCCTTAGCATCAAGAATGAATGGTCTGATAGTAGCATGTGAACATACGAATGCACAGCTGTTACACTGAACACAGCTTGCTGGATCCCACTCAGGAACCATAACGGCTGTTCCTCTCTTCTCGTATGCTGAAGCACCTGTCTCAAACTGACCATCTGCAATATCCTTAAATGCAGATACTGGAAGGCTGTCACCATCCATCTTTCCGATAGGATCAAGAAGTTCGTTAACCATCTTAACTGTAGCAGGACGTCCTGTTCTTTCAACTGGCTTCTTATCATCAACTGCTGTTGCCCAGTCTGCTGGTACTTCTACCTTATGTACTGCATCAACACCTGCATCGATAGCCTTATAGTTCATCTCAACTACTGCATCACCCTTCTTGCTGTATGACTTCTTAGCAGCTGCCTTCATATATTCAACAGCTTCATCAATAGGCATTACGTTAGCAAGCTTGAAGAATGCTGACTGTAAGATTGTGTTAGTTCTCTTACCCATACCGATTTCAATAGCTTTATCAATAGCGTTGATTGTGTAAAGCTGGATATTATTCTTAGCAATATACTGCTTAGCTTCTGCTGGCATATGCTGATTAAGTTCTTCATCTGACCACTGGCAGTTAATCATAAAGATTCCGCCTGGCTTAACATCCTGAACCATCTTATAACCCTTAACAACATATGAAGGATTATGACATGCTACGAAGTCAGCCTGATTGATATAGTATGGACTTCTGATTGGGTTATCACCAAATCTTAAGTGGCTGATTGTAATACCACCTGTCTTCTTAGAGTCATACTGGAAGTATGCCTGAATATACTTATCTGTATGGTCACCGATGATCTTAGTAGAGTTCTTGTTAGCACCTACTGTACCATCACCACCAAGACCCCAGAACTTACATTCTACTGTACCAGGAGCTGAAGTAATAGGAGCTGGCTTAACCTCTGGAAGTGAAAGGTTAGTAACATCATCAACAATACCGATTGTGAATCTGTTCTTTGGCTCATCCTTCTCTAATTCCTTATATACAGCGAATACTGATGAAGGAGGAGTATCCTTTGAACCTAAACCATAACGTCCACCAACTAATGTGATATCGTTAAGACCTGCTTCACGAAGTGTTGTAGCAACATCAAGGTAAAGTGGCTCACCAAGTGATCCTGGTTCCTTAGTTCTGTCAAGAACAGCAACCTTCTTAGCTGTCTTAGGAAGAACCTTTAAGAGTGCCTTAGATGACCATGGACGGTAAAGTCTTACTTTAACAAGACCAACCTTCTCACCCTTAGCTGTTAAGTAATCAATAACTTCTTCTGCAACGTCGTTGATAGAACCCATAGCTACGATAACTCTGTCTGCATCAGGTGCACCATAGTAGTTAAATAAGTCGTAGTTAGTACCAAGCTTCTCGTTAACCTTCTTCATGTACTTTTCTACTACTTCTGGAAGTTCATCATATACTGTGTTACATGCTTCACGATGCTGGAAGAATACATCTCCGTTTTCATGTGAACCACGCATAGCTGGCTTGTTAGGGTTAAGTGCATGAGCACGGAACTCTTCAACCTTGTCCATTGGGCACATTTCCTTAAGATCTTCGTAATCCCACTCTTCAATCTTCTGAATCTCGTGTGATGTACGGAAACCATCAAAGAAGTTGATGAATGGAACCTTGCCATCAATAGCTGCAAGATGTGCAACTGGGCTTAAGTCCATAACTTCCTGTGGGTTTGTCTCAGCAAGCATAGCAAAACCTGTCTGACGACATGCATAAACATCACTATGATCACCGAAAATGTTAAGTGACTGTGTAGCAACTGTACGAGCTGATACATCAAATACACAAGGAAGCTGTTCAGCAGCAATCTTATACATATTAGGAATCATAAGTAAAAGACCCTGTGAAGCTGTGAATGTTGTTGTAAGAGCACCTGCTGCAAGTGAACCATGTACTGTACCAGCAGCACCTGCTTCAGACTGCATCTCTGTTACCTTTACTGTGTTACCAAAAATATTCTTTCTTCCTGCTGCTGACCACTGGTCAACAACATCCGCCATTGGGCTGGAAGGAGTGATAGGATAGATACCAGCTACTTCTGTAAATGCATACGCAACATGAGCAGCGGCTGTATTACCATCCATTGACTGTTTTTCTCTAGCCATTGTTATATAACCTCCTAAATCGAAATATGAGATAATAATCTCTCTATATATGTATATTAGTATTATTCGACAAAAAAGTAAAGCCATTATCTAAAATCTATTGTACCTATTTTTGTAATATTTGATTATTCAGAATGCAAAAGTATTTTTACTATATTATTAAAATATATCCCAAAAAAATCTTTTTAAAAATTTAATATTTTTTCAAAAAAGTGTTAATTTTTTCTATAAAAAGGAATATAATGCTCTAGTTAGAATAATAAGTCAGGAGATAACACCTATGATTACAAAAGAACTTAAGAACAAAAAGCTTATAATAGTAATTACTTCTGTTGTAGTTGTACTATTGCTTCTTGTAATTTTATTTTTTTCCTTATTTAACATCAATATCATTGTAAATGGAAAAGAAAACGAAACAATAGAATATGGTGATACATATACAGAGGAAGGAGCTTCAGCTTCGTATAATACACTTTCTTTTAAGAATAAATCTGTTGATGTATCAATAAGCGGCGAAGTAGACTGCTCTAAACTCGGAACATACCATATACATTACAAAGCTAAGAAAGGCTTTCTTTCATCGACTAAGACAAGAGAAGTTAAAGTCGTTGATACAGCTGCTCCCGTGATAGAACTTAACACAGTTGAGGGATATTACCCTAAGACAGGTGAAGCTTATAAGGAAGAAGGTTTTACAGCCACTGACAATTATGATGGTGATATTACCGATAAGGTTACACGCCACGAAAAGGACAATGTCGTTACTTACACTGTCAGCGACTCCTCTGGCAATAAGACAACTGTTACAAGAACTGTTGAATATAATGACGGAATTGCTCCTTCACTCACACTCAATGGTGACAGCCATGTAACAATTAAAGCCGGAACTAAATACAAAGATACCGGTGCTGCTGCCACAGATTCCCACGGCAATGACATTTCAGACAGCATAACAGTATCTGGTGAAGTTAAGAATTACCGTTCTGGTGACTATACTTTAACTTATACAGCTACTGACAAATTTGGCAACACCAACTCAATTGACAGAACTGTAACTGTTGAAGCCGTAAAGCAGGCTGACTCTGCCGCTGTCAATCCCGGTTCAAAGGTTGTATACCTTACATTCGACGATGGTCCTGGTGCTTACACACAGCAGCTTCTTGACGTGCTTGCCAAATATAACATAAAAGTTACATTTTTTGTAACCAATGTAAACAGCGGATATCAGAATATGATTGCGAAGGAAGCCGCTGCAGGACATACAGTTGCAATACACAGTGCTTCCCATAATTACCAGCAGATCTATTCAAGTGTTGGTGCTTATTTTGATGATTTGAACGAAATGTCAGATATTATATATTCGCAGACTGGAAGCCGTCCAACATTAGTACGTTTCCCAGGTGGAAGTTCTAATTCTGTCAGCAAGAAATACTGCAAAGGAATTATGACTGAGCTTGCAAAAGATGTTACTGACCAAGGTTATAAATACTATGACTGGAACGTATCAAGCGGCGATGCCGGTGGAACAACAAGCACAAGTGAGGTATACCAGAATGTAATCAATGGTATCCAGAGCCATAATGTATCCGTTGTATTACAGCACGATATTAAGAGCTTCAGCGTTGATGCAGTTGAGAGCATAATCCAGTGGGGACTTGCTAACGGATACACATTCCTTCCTTTGACAACATCAAGCCCTGATGTACACCACGGAATTAATAATTAATGAGCAGCAATCAATAATATGAACCCAAAATAATATCAATCAGTATTTAATATTAGAACAAAAAACTATGTATTACATCAGTCTTATCCAATCCTGATGTAATACATAATTTTTTTATTTTATATCTTTCCTTATTTCACTGCCTGTTAAGAGCTGCAAGATAGCCGACAGCTGATAGTGCCGCCACATTTCCTTCCCCTGCCGCTTTAACATACTGATAAGGTACTCCTGTTATATCACCAGCCGCATATAAACCTTTTATATTAGACGCCATACTTTTATCTGTAATTACTTTGTTATCTTCTATCTTAATTCCTGGAACTAACTGGGCTGGCTTCATCGACTCCCTTAATACAAATATTCCGTCTGCCGCAAGTTCTCTGTCCTCCATAATAAGAACCATTTTATCCTCCCTACGCTCAATTGACAGCGGTTTTCCTTTAATAATATCAATATTATCTTTTAATGAATCTTTGCCTGCCTGTAATGTATTTATATCTTTATCCTTATTATAAAGAGGCATATAATACACCTTCTTAGCCGTCTGTGCAAGAAACTCTGCTTCGCTTAAAGCCTCCTCATTAAATCCTATAACTATCGCTTCTCTTTCTTTATATAAAGCGGCATCACAGGTAGCACAATAGCTTACACCACGTCCAAGATTTTCATATTCACCTGCATATGGCTTTGTAACATCTACACCTGTTGCAAGTATAACTGTAAGTGCCTCATAATTATTCTTTTTGCCCTGTATATGAAAATATTTTCCCATTGCATACACTGCATTCACCATATCTTCTGTTATATCTATTGAAAGACTTTTAAGGTGATTGTTAAATGCCTGTGACAGTTCCTTACCTGTAATATCAATAAAACCAGGATAATTCTTTATTATATGTGCCTTTGACACTTTATCACTAATCTTGTTATTACCTATAAGGAGTATTTTCCTGCCTCTTATCTTAGCAGTTATTGCCGCTGACACACCTGCTGGGCCCGTTCCTATTATAGCTATATCATATCTTTCCATATCTTAATCCCTTTCCTGCCTTTTATGTTTAATTATATTATTATTAACAAAATGCTTAATATACCAAACATTACTTAATCGTTTTGTCTTTTAATATATTATAGACATACTAACGCATATTATAATAATTGTAAAATCAAAAAAGATGCAGACACATTTTATTGATATCGCACTGCCACTTAACAGCAGTCATATCCAAAATGTGTCTACATCTTTATGGGTAATATTAAATCAAATTTATTGGGAATTAGTCATCTTCGCCCTGAAGTGCATCGTATCCTGTTTCACCTGTACGAACCTTTACTACATTTTCCACATCATATACGAATATCTTACCATCACCGATATGACCTGTGTAAAGTACCTTTCTTGCGGCATTGATAACATCCATTACAGGAACTTTGGAAATAACCATTTCAACCTGTACCTTAGGAAGAAGCTGCATTTCCATCTGAACTCCACGGTAATACTCTGGAGCACCCTTCTGAGCGCCACAGCCAAGTACCTGCGTAACTGTCATACCAGTTACTCCGATGTCGTTCATAGCCTTCTTTAACTTTTCGAAACGCTCCTGCTTCATAAGGATTTCTACCTTAGTAATCTTATTCTCATCTGGAATATCAGATGTCTTAATCATAGCTGGAACTGAGTTTTCCATGCTTTCTGAACCAACTGATACAACATCTTCATATGTTATATCTGGCATACCCGCTGTACCAAGTTCAAATCCTGCATATGCACTTGTAAGTCCGTGCTCACATATGTCAAGACCCTTTATTTCCTCTTCCTCTGTAGCTCTAAGTCCAATTGTTGCCTTGATTACAAAGAATACGATTGTCATACATACAGCAGCCCATGCTGCTACTGATACAAAACCTAATAACTGAAGTCCAAGCTGTGTAAATCCGCCACCGTAGAATAAACCTTCTGCCTTAATCGCACCACTCTCAATAGCAATTGCATAACCAGGGGCTTTGCTTGTAGCAAATAAACCAACTGCGATTGTGCCCCATATACCATTCATCATATGAACAGCTACTGCACCAACCGGATCATCAATGTGAAGCTTATAATCAAGAAGCCATACACCAAATACCACCAAAAGACCTGCTACAATACCTATTACTATTGCACCTGCTGCATCTGTTACATCACAAGAAGCTGTAATAGCTACAAGTCCTGCAAGTGAAGCATTAAGACACATTGAAACATCCGGCTTACCATACTTAATCCATGTAAATACCATACAAGTTACAGTTGCAATTGCTGGTGAAACTGTTGTTGTAAGGAATACCGAACCTAAATCCTCAATTGTTGTACAAGCTGCACCATTAAATCCATACCAGCCAAACCATAATATAAATACACCAAGTGCACCAAGTGGAATACTATGTCCTGGGAAAGCATTAACCTTAACTACCTTACCATTTTCATCTTTAACAAATTTACCAATACGAGGTCCTAATATCTTAGCACCTATAATAGCTGATATACCACCAACCATATGTATACAGCAGGAACCTGCGAAATCATGGAAGCCTAACTGTGCTAACCAGCCGCCGCCCCATATCCAGTGTGCTTCAATAGGATATACAAGTGCTGATATAACACCTGAATATACACAATATGAAAGGAACTTTGTTCTCTCTGCCATAGCTCCTGATACAATAGTAGCTGTTGTTGCACAGAATACTAAATTAAATACAAAACTTGAAAAATTGAAATTATCATAAGCTGTAAAAATATCAAATCCAGGTTTTCCAATAAAACCAAATAAATCTTCACCTAATAATAAACTGAAACCTATTACTATGAATACTACTGTTCCTATACAGAAGTCCATAAGGTTCTTCATAATAATGTTACCTGCGTTCTTAGCTCTGGTAAAACCAGTCTCAACCATTGCAAATCCTGCCTGCATCCAGAATACTAATGCAGCACCTATAAGAAACCATATACCAAATGTCTGGTCGCTTATCAAGCTTGTTAATTCTTCTATTGCCATATTCGTTTCCTCCCTGTTCGCGCCGGCACATAATATTTATTTATGTACCCTTGACAAATACTTTTTATTGTGGTTGATGAAGTTGATCAGGTTTCATCTGGTATCATAACAGTTGTTACTAAACGGCTGCTTTATTCCTATAGTTAAATAAAACAAAAAAAGACGTGTAACCATATATAATGGACACACGCCTTTGTGCAATCAACTGTTTGATTTATGTGTTTAATTATACATATCTTTCCAAATAAGTATTGAAAAAATCGGACATATTATTGACTTTTTTAATATTTGTTTTATTATTATTTTATAAATGTAATCAAATATACTACTTATCAACATTATTTTAATGTATATAATATCAGAAGTGAAATGACTTTGACACTGATATTATAATAATACCAATTAATGCAATTATAAAATCAGGAGGGTACTTATGAAAGACCATTTACACCAGCCATTATTATTTAATCCAGCAATATATAACAGCTCAGATGGTAAACAGCACATCAATTACAAATATATAACCATGCCACAGACTATGCTTGTATACGCCATAGACAACACCACCGGCTCTGCAAGTAGGAAAGTATCCACTCTTATTCCATGCTCTAGTGCAGAATGGATAATAGGATATAATAAGAATAACAGCCGTTCTTCCTTCTACTGTATTGGACCAGTAAGCAGACGTTTTGACTATACTTTTGGAGAGTTTGATTATTATTTTGGAATTCGTTTTGCGGATAAAGGCTGTTATTTTGCACCATCCGTTGATGACAGCGTGCTTCCAGCTTCAATTGCCAATCAGGTATTTGAATACGAACCTGCCACAGAGTCTTTTGAATACAGACTTATATCTGAATTAATCCAAGCCAAAGATTTTGACGGACAACTTGAAGCTTTAATATGTTTCCTTAATGTCAGCAAGAAATATATAGCTGTCCCTGACAATATCATACATATGGCTAATGAGATAAAGAAAGCTTCCGGCAATATTCATATATCTGATTTATCCGAAATGTCAGGGTACTCTGAACGGCACATTAACAGATTATTCAAATCGGCATATGGTGCAGGTCCTAAAGATTACTGCAAGAATATCAGATTTCAGAAAATCATATCTGAT
>OGUM01001996.1_pt1 | contig 12935 bp, 10 predicted proteins | sample 1553631 | NCBI WGS metagenome assembly OGUM01 (sample SAMEA2580228, study PRJEB22360) | human gut metagenome | biome: human gut; feature: human-associated habitat; material: faeces | place: Denmark | collected 2008/2010 | reverse complement strand
TATAACGCGATGCGGCTGATGGGGCGCTCCGGCTTCGAGGTCGAAACGCTGGCGTTCTATCTCACGGCGCTCGGCCTCGCGGTCGCCGCGTCGTGGGCCCCGGCGAGGTCCCTGAGCCCCTCGATCTCGGGGGACGGCACCCATACCGGGGAGATATCGTGCGACAGTATCGCCTTGGCCATCCTGGCCGCGTCGTTGCGGTCGTTCTTGGACGAGAAGTCTGCCGCCGACCTCGGGACCCTGGAGACGGCCGCGACGACGCAGTCGACGCCGAGCCCGGAGAGCTCCCTCTGCGGGGCGAAGCCGAGGTAGCCGCTCTCGTAGGCGGCGAGCGACGGGCCGGGGAAGCCCGACATCCACTCCGCGACCTCGCCCCAGGGGTTGCCGCGGAACCTCCTCGTCACGGCCTCGCCCGTCTCCGCGTCGAGCGCGCAGACGGTGGTGGACCTGAGGTGTACGTCCATTCCGAAGGCGGTAGAATATCTAGGCACGGGAGCCTCCCAACCTCGTTGCGGCGCGGCTGCGCCTCTGGCACTTCAACAACATTGTCGCAGCCCCGACCCGCGGTCACGAGCGGGGGCTCCTGTCGTTTCCGTGCCTTCGGATTGGGTCATAGTGTCTGACTTATGCTCAACCAGCGGTGCCTTAGACGTTGGGGATGTTCTTAAATGACTAGTCATTTGGGAACGTCCCCAATGAGTATGTGGGGAAGCAGATTTTTCCGTTCGGCGATTTGTGTCTTGAAAAATGTATATAACGACTATAACGTAGTACGAAACATATTGGAAACGATACCGAGGAGGCTGCGTTGAAGAAAAGCAATCTGGGCTATGTGCTGGTGCTGATCGCCGCGCTTATGTGGGGCACCATCGGAATCTTTGTTAACGGAATATCGGCCCTGGGTGTTTCGTCTCAGAGCATGGCGGCCTTTCGCCTGTTGTCGGGTGCCGTCTTAATGGCTCCGGTCTTGGCATTTATGGGTTGCCAGGGAGGTGCTCGTGAGGGAAAAGCCTCGGGTCCCATGGCATTGTTCAAGGCAAGTCCTAAAGAGCTTGTTCCCTGCGCGCTTGTCGGTATCGTCGGTTTAGCCGTCGCCAACACCTGCTATTACGAGTGCATGGGCGAGGTGGGCATGTCCACGGCCTCGGTGCTGCTCTACACCTCGCCGGTGTTTGGCGTCATGCTCGGCCGCGTGCTTTATCGCGAGGACGTGACCCCCAACAAGCTCGTCGCCATCGTCTTTAACATTGTGGGTTGTGTGCTCGCGGTGACGAGCGGCGACCTGTCCGGTTTCCATTTCTCGACTTGGGGCGTTGCGTCGGGTGTGATCGCCGGACTTTGCGGTGCGCTGCTGGCTGTGTTTAGCCGTATGGCTACCAAGACGCTCCATCCACTGGCCGTAACGTTTTGGGGTTTTGTCTTTGGCGGATGCTTTATGGCGGTGCTTTCGGCTCCGTGGTCCGATGTGGCCGCGGCAATGTCTCCGCAGCTCATTCTGCTGTTCGCAGGCTTTGGCTTTATTCCGACGGCTCTTGCGTACATCTTCTATATGCAGGGCCTTTCGATGGATCTTGAGACGTCGAAGGTGCCGGTCGTGGCTTCGTTCGAAACCGTGGCGACCGTTCTGGTCGGTATTGGCATCTACGCCGAGCCCGCCGGCGCGATCAAGGTCCTGGGCATCGTGCTGGTGCTCGCGTCCATCCTGATTATGAATACCGACTTCTCCAAGCTGCGCAACAGCGTCATTGCCAAACGTATTGTCGAGAGCATGACCTTTAAGCCCAACGCGTGGTGGACCGAAAAATCTCAGGATATGGATCTGTTCCGCGAGCGCACGGGCATCGCGCTGGAGCCCACCGTGCAGGAAAGCCCCTGGTACTTCGTGCGATAGGGGATTGCGCGCAGGGTCTGACCTGGGGTTATCCAGCCAGCGCCGGCCTACCCGGCCCAACGTTTCAAGTACGTTAAACCCGTCAACGGTCGATTTTCACCCGCGAACGGTCTTTATACTAATTAGCAATATAAGCAACGTATAAGACGTTATAATGACCATAACGAAAAGGAGGAGGCAAGATGAATCAGATCATTCTCGCATCTCATGGCGGCCTGGCCGCAGGCGCCAAAGACACGCTCGAGATGGTTCTCGGCGACGTGTCGAACGTCCACGTCGTGTCGCTTGCTCGTGACGACAAGGAGCCCATCACCAATAAGGTGGACGCCATGATCGCCACGTTCAACGCGGACGACACCGTCTATGTGCTGACCGATATGCTCGGCAGCTCGGTCAACAACAGCATGGTCGAGCTTTCCAAGAACGGCACGAAGTTCACGGTTGTTAGCGGTTTCAACATCCCGCTGGCGCTCACGCTCGCTATGAGCCCCGCCCCCGTCGAGGGCGCCGAGCTCGCGGCCCTCATCAACGAGGCCCGTGCCGGTCTGACCAACCCCAACGCACCGGTCGAGGCCGCCGCGGCTCCCGCCAAGAAGGCCAAGGCGTCCCGTCACAGCTCCGGTCCCGCCAAGATCGTCCTCGCACGTCTTGACTACCGTCTGCTGCACGGCCAGGTCGTCTTTACCTGGACCACCAAGGTTCAGGCCGAGCGCATCATCGTCGTTGACAACGCTGCCGCCAACGATGACATCAAGAAGGGCGCTCTTAAGCTGGCTAAGCCCCAGGGCGTGCGCCTGAACGTCTTCACCGTCGAGCGTGCCCTCGCCAAGATGGACAAGCTCAACACCCTCGGCGAGCGCGTCATGTTCGTCTTTGGCAACACTGCCGAGATGCTGCAGTTCTGCCAGGGCTACAAGCTCGACGCCATCAACCTGGGCGCCACCGCCAACCACGACGGTGCCGATCAGGTCGGCGGCAAGGACAGCTCCGTCTTCCTCGACGCCACCCAGAAGGCCGACGTCAACCAGCTGCTCGACATGGGCATCAAGCTCTATGTCCAGCAGACCCCTACGTATCAGAGCGTCGACATCGACGCCAAGCTGTAATCAACCAGGCTTTTGCCTGACTGAAAGGAGAAGGGTATGAATACGTTCATCAGTGCGGTGCTCGTCGGCCTCGTCGGCGTGTTCTGCATGTGGGACTCCCGCCTGCTCGGTCGTCTTAACTTCGAGCAGCCCCTCGTTGGCGCTACGCTCGTCGGTCTGCTGCTGGGCGATGTGCCCACCGGCCTTGCCGTCGGTGCCGCCGTCGAGCTCGTGTCCATGGGCCTGGTGCAGGTCGGCGCCGCCGTTCCGCCCGATATGGTCCTGGGCGGCATCGTGGCCGCTGCCTTTGCGTGCCTGACCGATGCTTCCGCCGAGACCGCCATGACGATCGCCATCCCGGTCGCCGTCCTGGGTCAGCTCCTCGGCATCGTGTTCCGTTCCATCATCGCCGCCCTCACCCATGTGGCAGATAGCGCGATCGATAACGGAAAGTTCAAGACCGCCTACCGTATGCACATCTGCGCCGGCTCCGGTCTGTACGCCGTCATGTACTTCCTGCCGATCTTCCTCGCCGTCTTTGTTGGCACCGACCTGGTCCAGGCCATCGTCAACATGGTTCCCGAGTGGCTGTCCACTGGTCTTAACGTTTCGACCAAGATCATGACCGCCTACGGCTTGGCCCTGCTGCTCACCATGATGATCAAGAAGGGTATGACTCCGTTCCTGTTCATCGGTTTCCTGCTCGCCGCTTACCTCAACCTGTCCGTCATCGCGGTCGCTCTGATCGGTGTGTGCCTGGCTGTCGTCTTCATGGGCTTCAAGTTCAACGGTTCCCATGCAGCCGCCGGTGTCGATTCCGACTACGATCCGCTCGAAGACGACGAAGACTAAGGAGGAACACACTATGGCAACCGCAACCAAGGACGTGTCCCTGAACAAGAAGGTCAGCCAGTTCTTCTGGCGCTCCTGGGCCATCCAGGCCTCTTGGAACTACGAGCGTCAGATGAACATGGGCTTCCTCTACGGCATGGTTCCCACGCTCGATCGCCTCTATCCGGATGAGTCCGACCCCAAGCAGCTCGCTGCTAAGAAAGAGGCTTACCACCGTCACATGGCGTTCTACAACTGCACCCCGCAGACGAGCGCTTTCATCCTGGGCCTCTCCGCCTCCATGGAGGAGGAGTACGCCAAGGATCCCGAGAACTTCGATCCCGATTCGATCAACGCGGTCAAGACCTCCCTCATGGGTCCGCTTTCCGGCATCGGTGACTCCTTCTTCCAGGGCACCATCCGCGTTATCGCCTTTGGCCTGGGCGTTCAGCTGGCTCAGCAGGGCTCCATCATGGGCCCGATCCTGGCCATGCTCATCTCCATCGTCCCCTCTGTGCTGATCACTTGGTTCGCAGCCAAGATGGGCTATCAGGGCGGCCACGAGTACCTGAGCAAGCTTCAGGGCGGCGACCTCATGGAGAAGCTCATGTATGTCTGCGGCATCGTGGGTCTTATGTCCGTGGGTGGCATGATTGCTACGCTGATCGGCGCCACCACCCCGCTGCAGTTCGCTGAGGGCACCGTCGTTATCCAGGACATCCTGGACGGCATGATGCCCCAGATGATCTCCCTTGGCCTCACCGGCCTTATGTACTGGCTCATCAAGAAGAACGTCAACACCGGTTGGCTTCTCGTGATCGCCATTGTGGGCGGCATCGCCCTCTCCGCGGCCGGCATCCTGGCCTAGTCGCGACCAAGCGTCTAACCGCTTTCCCCCGGGGGCCTGCCTGGCATCCCATACCCCAGGCAGGCTTCCATCCCTATACGTGACAAAGGGCAGTCTCTTTGTCACATCCTCAACGGGCCGGCGACTCGGTCCAAACCACGGTAACCCTGCGAGCGCCCGGCAATGTGGCGCCGCAAAAATCGAAAGGAATGTGTCAGATGTACGAGATCGACCTTAACCTCCCTAAGCAGATCGTCGCTGACGTCCTGTCCAACCACGAGATCCACAGCGTCGCTTTCGTCGGCTGCGGTGCTTCCATGTCCGACCTGTACCCCGCCAAGTACTTCCTGGCCAACAACACGGACAAGCTGAACGTTCAGATCTTCACCGCTAACGAGTTCAACTACGACACGCCCTCCTGGGTCAACGAGCACACCTTCGTGATCACCTGCTCCCTCGGTGGCTCCACGCCTGAGACCGTCGAGGCCAACAAGACCGCCAAGAAGCACAACTGCCCGGTCGTCTCCCTCACCAACAAGGCTGGCTCCGCTCTGACCGTCGACGCTGACTACGTCATCGTTCACGGCTTCCACGCCAACTTCGCTGCCAAGTGCGAGAAGCCCGGCTACGCCATCGCTCTTGCTGTCGAGATCCTTCAGCAGACCGAGGGCTATGACCACTACGAGGACATGATCACCGGCCTCACCAACGTCTTCGAGCTCTGCGAGAACGCCGCTCAGCACTGCAAGAAGCTCGCCAAGAAGTTCGCCGAGGACTTCAAGGACGACAAGATGATCTACTTCATGGCTTCCGGTGCCTCCGAGAAGATGGCTTATTCTCACGCCGCCTTCCTGTTCACCGAGATGCAGTGGATCGACGCCGCCGCCTACAACACCGGCGAGTACTTCCACGGCCCGTTCGAGGTTTCCACCGAGGGTAAGCCCTACGTCTTCTTCATGTCCGATGGCGCTACCCGTCCGATGGACGCCCGCGCCCTCACCTTCCTTGAGCGCATGGGCGCCAAGGTCGCTCTGATCGACTCCAAGGACTACGGCCTGGCTGACGCCGTGCCCGCGAGCGTCGTCACCTACTTCAACCCGCTGCTGCACCTCGCCGTTATGCGCGAGTACGGCAACCAGATCGCCGAGGCCCGTCAGCACCCGCTGACCATGCGTCGCTACATGTGGAAGCTTTCCTACTAATCACAAGTAAGTAGACCTTACGGGTTGATTGAGAGGGGATGGGGTTTGCGCCCCGTCCCCTTTTTTGCTCTGGGGAGGGCGTGTCTGTTGCGTCGCAAATCCCAGATAAAACCTACCAAAATAAACCTGTCCCTTTTTGGCAGGTGGGAGGAGATGCGTATGATCAAGGCAGTGCTGTTTGACATGGACGGCGTGCTGGTCGATACCGAGTGGTTCTACAACCGTCGTCGCGTGGCGTTTATGGAAGAGAAGGGGTTCCATTTTGACGAGATTCCCGATCTTTCGGGGTCTAACGAGCCTGCCATTTGGAAGTCGCTGGTGCCCGACGATGTTGAGCTGCGCGAGCGTCTGCGCGTGGAGTACAAGCAGGTCTATAGCCCGGATCACCCCGTTCCGTATGCCGAGCTGCTCAACGAGCAGACGGAGCCGGTGATGCGCGAGCTGCACGAGCACGGCGTGAAGTGTGCCATTGCGAGCTCGTCCTATCGTGAGTTGATTGACGAGCTGGTGGAGATCGCTGGCATTGCCGACGTGCTGGATTACACCATCAGCGGCCACGAGTGCAGTGCGTTTAAGCCCGACCCCGAGATCTACCTGCGCGCCATGGAAGCGCTGGGGGTGGAGCCTGCCGAGTGCCTGGTTATCGAGGATTCGCCTTTAGGCATCGAGGCCGGCAAGCGCTCCGGCGCTCGAGTCCTGGCGCTGCGTCCGCACGAGGGCGTCAACCTGGACCAGTCCGCCGCCGACGTCGTCATCGACAACCTGTCCGACATTTTGGCCGCTCTGTAACGTCAATCCACCGCGAGAAGCACGAGTTCAAACGTTTTTGCGGTGGACTGGCTCAATTTGGTTTCGATTTTGATCCGTTTGGCTTCGATTCGGACTAAGTGAGTAGACTTTTTGGCGCAGGCCGAGCACAATGCATATCTTCCTTTGTAAAACCGCAGGTCACAGAGGTGTCTGTTTTGGGTGTGCTTGGCAGATCGTAAAAAGTCTACTCACTTGTAATTTGGGCCTTTGGTCGTGGGGGTTGCTGGTCCCGTTTTGGTTGTCGAGGGAGGGTGAATTGAAGCGCCCCCGCACGCTCCATGCTACAATCGCGGGCATGCCCCACAACCACATCTGCCTTCGAAGGGAGCCTACGTGGCGAACGCCATCGATCAGCTCACGGACCGAGTGCTCGTGCTCGGCCGTCTCACCATCGTCCGCCGCGCTATTACCGCCGTGGCGGTCACCATTTCCGCCGTTCTCCAGACATTTCTGATCCAGGCGTTCATTCAGCCCGCCGACCTGCTTCCGAGCGGTCTTACCGGCGTCGCGGTCCTGCTCGATCGCGTTACCTCGCTCGGCGGTGTTCACATCGATATCTCGCTCGGTATGCTCGCGCTCAACATCCCCGTGGCGCTCCTATGCTGGAGCGGCATTAGCAAGCGCTTCGTCATCTTCTCGATGATGCAGGTCGTGCTCTCGTCGCTGTTCCTCAACGTCTTTCACTTCGCGCCGTTTTTAGGCGACAAGATCATGCTCATCATTTTTGGCGGCGTGGTCTCGCGTCTGGGCGCTGCCATCGCGCTTAAGTCCGGCGCATCCACTGGCGGTACCGACTTTATCGCGCTGTGGGTTTCCAACCACACGGGCAAGACCATCTGGGGCGTCATCTTTGGTTTCAACTGCTTTATCCTGGCGATCTTTGGCTTTATGTTTGGCTGGGACAAGGCGGCGTACTCCATCGTGTTCCAGTTTATTTCGACCAAGACCATCGACAGCTTCTATCGTCGCTACGACCGCGTGACGCTGCAGATCACGACGCGCAAGGCGGACGAGGTCATGACCGCCTATGTTGACCATTTTCAGCATGGCATTAGCTGCGCCGAGGTCATTGGCGGATACAGCCGCGAGAAGATGTATCTGCTGCACGCCGTTGTTTCGACCTACGAGAGTCAGGACATTATCAAGCTGGTGTGCGACATTGATCCCGGCGCTGTGATCAATGTGTTCCACACGCTCAACTTTGTGGGCGGCTGGTGGGGCGGTCATGTCGACGAGCCCATGCCCACGGCCGTTCCCGATCCCGACAAGCCCGCACGCATGGCCAGCAGACAGGCGCGCCTCAGCGAGCAGGACAGCCTGCAGCAGGACGACGGCAAGTAGGGTTTTGGCATTTTGCCGGCCTGGCGCAATCCTGTTCGCTTGAGCCTCCCGAAAGCCTCGCTGCTTTCGGGAGGCTCTCGTTTGCCCAGATAAAACCTACCAAAATGAAGCTGTCGCTTTTTGGTAGGGAGGGTGTATCGTTTTATCAATATGAGGTAACATGAAACTAGACGTTATATACGTATTAGTTATTTCAATATTTCGATAAGAGTGATTAGATATGCCTACGCCCAAAAATGCACCGCTTTACCAGCAGATTTACGACGAAATCAAGGATGCGATCGAGAAAGGTGTTTATGCACCCAAGGAGCGTATTCCGTCCGAGCTTGAGCTAGCCGAGCAGTACGAGGTGAGCCGCATCACGGTGCGCCGCGCCGTCGAGGAGCTGTGCTCCGATGGCTACCTGGTTAAGCAGCAGGGCCGCGGCACCTTTGTTTCCACGCCGCATATCAATCGCCAGTTCCACGCCTCGACGCTGCAGACGTTTACCGCGCTGTGTGCCAACAACGGCATGAAGGCCGGTGCACATGTGGTCGATCGCCAGATTGTGCCGGCGCGTCAAAACGAGATGGAGTTCTTTGGCCTGCAGAAGGATGCGCTGCTGCTGCATATCAAGCGCGTGCGTACGGCCGACGGCGAGCCAATCTTTGAGGAGAACATCTTTGTGCCGTTTGACGCCTACCGTGAGCTTTTGACGGCCGATCTTGAGGACAAGTCGATTTTTGCCGAGGTCGAGCGTGTTGGCGGAACGCCGATTGTCTCGGTTGGCTACCGTACGGTCGAGGCCGTTCGAGCTAACGCCGAGCAGGCGGCCGAGCTGGGCATTGCTCCGCACGATCCGCTGCTCAACCTGCGTGCCGGCTTTACCGGTCCCGATGACGAGCCGGTTTTGATGGGTAAGCAGTACTACGTGGGATCGCGCTACGTTATGGTCATGTAAGTTACGCGGTTTTACCAAACCGCGTAACGGCTCGACGCTGCGCCTTTGGTTCCGCCGTTCTAACGAACGGCGGACCGGTCGACGCTGCGCGCCGCCCAGAGCGACAATTTGCCATTCAAAAGGCGAGGCACGACCAGAAGGTCAATGCCTCGCCTTTTTCATGCCGACTTGTTCGCTCTGGACATCGCTCGCTGACGTTTGCCCAACCTGCGGTGTCATAACAATTCTGTCCAGCTGTTGGCATTGAGGCATTTTCCCAGATAAAACCTGCCAAAATGAACCTGTCCCTTTTTGGTAGGTTTTAGAGCTCCACGCTTTCGGCGCCGTTGATGGTTAGGTTTCGCTCGTAGAAGGCGGTGAGGGCGCGGATGGCGTACATCACGTCGCGCACGCCGCCGGTCTCGTAGCTCGAGTGCATGGCCAGCTGCGGCAGGCCCACGTCCACGGCATGCATGCTCGCCTGCATGTTCGACAGGTTGCCGAGCGTGGAGCCACCCGCCATATCACTCTTGTTGGCGAAGGCCTGCGTGGGTACGTCGGCGTCATCGCAAATAGCCTGGAACACCGCGCGGCTAAAGGCATCGGTGCAGTAGTGCTGGTTGGCGGCTTCCTTGATGACAATACCGCCGTTGAGTACGACCTGGTTGCGAACATCGCACTTCTCGGCGTGGTTGGGGTGCACGGCATGCGCATTATCGCAGCTCACGAGCATCGAGGCGGCAAGTGCGCGATGGTACGACTCATCATCGAAGCCCAGCGACCCGTTGATGCGTCGCAACGCGTCGGCCAAGAAGGTCGACATGGCGCCCTGCTTGGTCTCGGAGCCAACCTCCTCGTTATCAAAGCAGCAAAAGACCGAAACGTCGTGCGCGTTCTCGGCACCCAAAAATGCCTGCAGCGAGGTGTAGGCGCAGGCCAGGTCGTCGAGCTTGGGCGTCGAGATAAACTCATCGGCCCAACCCCAAATGCGCGCATCCTGACGATTGACCAGGAACAGATCGCGGCCCAAAATTTGCTCGGGCTCAACGTCCAGTTCGTCGGCGATCAGAGCATCAAAGTCGCCCTGCTTAAGGTCACCGGCGCTGATGAGCGGGCACAGGTCGACAGCACGATTAGGCGCAAAGCCCTCGTTAACGCCGCGGTTCATGTGGATGGCAAGGCTCGGGATAATAGCGACCTCGCGCTCGGTGGCAAGCAGGCGGCTCTCAATACGGTCGCCCTCGCGTACCAGCACGCGGCCCGCGAGTGCCAGCGGACGGTCGAACCAGGTGTAGTCGATCATGCCGCCGTAGGCCTCGGTGTTCAGGCGCAGCGTCTCGCCCGCGCCGTCGAGCTCGGGCACGGCCTTAACCTTAAACGTCGGTGAGTCGCTGTGCGACGCCGTCAGCTGAAAATGGTAGTCGCCGGCAACGCCGTCCTCGCCCCACGTCGCGGCCAGGTCCTCGCCCACCTTAAAGGCAACAACGCTCGAGGTGTTGCGCTGCGTGTAATAACGCCCGCCCGGCTCGATGTCCCACGCCGCATTCTCGGGCAGGTAGGTAAAGCCCGCCTCGTCGAGCTCGGCCATAATGGTCGCCGCCGTATGAAACATGCTGGGGCATGCCTCGATAAAGTCGATAAGGTCGTTGGCGGCCTCGATATCGTCGGCCGTCACGTGCGCGCGCTCGGGCGTTTCCTGATCCGTCATGCTCTCCCCTTTCGCTGGGTTGATGGTCCCCTCCAGCATACCCCGCCACGCCAGCGCCGCACTCTTCATTCCGTGCTTAATTCCGCACCGCTCACCAAGTTGAGCCATCATGCCCGCGCCCCTTTTGCGACAATTGCGCTAACAGGACGAGAGGAACCGTCATGAAGCCACGTAACATTGCCATCGCCTGCGGTGTCGCGGGAGTCGCCGTCGGCCTTGCCGCTGCCACCGGTATCGTTTATCACAAGCAAATCAAGTCCGCCGCGTCGCTCAAACGCCTGACCGGCTACGCGGATGGCTATGACCTGTACGCAATCGACATCGCCTACGACTACGATCTTGATCGCATCATCGCCGCTGGCGTGCGCGACGACCAGGCCTACATCGATGCCGTGGTGGCGCAGGTGCTGCCCGGTGTGCCGGTACATGTCCAGGCGCCCCAGTTTGCCTGCAGCGCTTTTGTCGCCGTAGATGCCGAAGGCCGCGTGCGCACCGGTCGCAATTACGACTTTAAAGACGACACCTCGGCGCTGCTGGTGCGCAATCACCCACGCGGCGGCTATGCCTCCATCGGCTTTGCCGCCCTCAATAACCTGGGCGCCAACACTCCGCTTGACTCCGTCACCGGACGCGCCGCGGCGTTGATGGGCCCGTTTGCCCAGCTCGACGGTGTTAACGAATGCGGCGTGTCCATTGCCGTACTCACCCTGGATTCCCAGCCCTGTGACCAGGACACGCAACGCCCCGTCATCAATACCTCGCTCGCCATCCGCCTGGTGCTCGACCGTGCCGCCACCACGCAAGAAGCTGTCGACCTGCTTTCCGCCTACGACATGCACGCCATGGCAGGACGCGATTACCACTTCTTTATCAACGACGCCGCCGGTGACGCGCGCGTAGTAGAGTGGGATCCGCGCGATCCGGACCGCGCTTTCAAAGCGACCCCTGTTCGCCAGGTTACGAACTTCTACGCCTGCTATGGCAACGAAGTGCTGCTCAACCAAAAGAATGGCGAGCTGGGGCATGGTAAAGAGCGCGCCGTCGCAATCGCCGATGTCCTCGACGCCCATGTCGGTGCCCAGGACGAGGCAGTCGCTTGGAAGGCCCTACGCGCCGCGGCGCAAGAACCCAATCCAGAAGACATCACCAGCAACACGCAGTGGTCAGTCGTCTTTGACAACACCGAGCCCGCTGCCGCCATCACGCTGCGCCGCCACTGGGGCGACATCGATGCCTTCGCGCTGTAAGGAGCTGGCACCGTCGTCCTTACGCTGGCCTGACGTTGCTTACATTTCTATACGCTTGAGCTAACACGTTTTACCCCCGCATCAACAGTGTGCGGGGGTAAACTTATGCGCATGTTATAACTTGCCCGGAAGGATTCACCATGCTTAGGATCGGTCTTCTTACTAGTGGCGGCGACTGCCAGGCGCTCAACGCCACCATGCGCGGCATCGTCAAAACGCTTATGACCAATAGCGAAGAACCTATCGAGATCTACGGTTTTGAGGACGGCTACCAGGGCCTTATCTACAGCAGGTTCCGCGTCATGACGCCCGCCGATTTTAGCGGTATCCTCACCCGCGGCGGCCCCAGCCTGGGCACGAGCCGCACACCGTTCAAGCGTCTGGATACCCCCGAGGCCGATGGTGTCGAGAAGGTGCCGGCGATGGTCCACACCTATCATAAGCTGCAGCTCGACTGCCTGTTTATGTTGGGCGGCAACGGCTCCACCAAGACCGCCAACCGCCTGCGCGAAGAGGGCCTCAACGTTATCGCCCTGCCCAAGACCATCGATAACGACACCTGGGGCACCGAGCTGACGTTTGGATTTACGAGTGCCATCGATGTCGCCACCAAGTGCATCGACGACATCCACACCACTGCCTCGAGTCACGGCCGCGTGTTCGTTATCGAGATCATGGGCCACAAGGTTGGCTGGATCCCGCTGTATGCCGGTGTCGCGGGCGGTGCGGACGTCATCCTGATTCCCGAGATCCCCTACGACATGGACAACGTCATCAAGACCATCGAACATCGCATGGAGACCGGCAGCCGCTTTACCATCGTGGCCGTCGCCGAGGGGGCTATCTCCAAGGAGGACGCGGCTCTGTCCAAGAAGGAGTACAAGAAGAAGCTCGCCGAGCGCACGAGCCCGTCGATTGTCTACGACATCGCCAAGGAGATTGAGACCAAGACCGGTCGCGAGACCCGCGTCGCCATCCCCGGCCACACGCAGCGCGGCGGCCAGCCCGACGCCCAGGACCGCATCTTTGCGACCCAGTGCGGCGTCGAGGCGGC
>OGUM01001994.1_pt1 | contig 12958 bp, 8 predicted proteins | sample 1553631 | NCBI WGS metagenome assembly OGUM01 (sample SAMEA2580228, study PRJEB22360) | human gut metagenome | biome: human gut; feature: human-associated habitat; material: faeces | place: Denmark | collected 2008/2010 | reverse complement strand
CCTAAATAGTCTTTGCTTTTATTTTCATATTTGTCGTTTTCATTTTTTTCTATCCTGTTTAAATTCTGTTTCCACTTTTTTTATATCACAAAGCTCGGAGCTTTTAGCTCCCTCATTACTTTGAAGGTTTCTGATCCGATGGGTTTGGCTTTGATTTCCCCGAAAGCTACATAAACCGAAATAAATTCTCCGGAACAAAGAGGATGAGACCGATTATCGTTGGAAGTATCAGTTTTAAAAATTATCTTTGTTTTCGAGGATATTCCTAAAAATGTGAAATTTCAGAGATATCAGAGACAGGTTTTAGCTAATTTTACTTCATGATCCAACATGCTTCGATAGACGACAGTACTCTTTTCGAACGTATTACCCGGCATGATGCCGAGGCTTTCGGAATCGTTATGCGGCGTTATGCAGGTGCACTCTATGCTTTTGCATTCAGGATCGTGGGAGATACGTTGGCTGCCGAAGATATTGTACAGGAAGTATTTATCAACCTTTGGGAAAAAAGACGGAAACTATCCCCCGGCCCATCCCTACGTAATTTTCTGTATCTCGCCGTTCGTAATCTATCCCTGAACCACCTTCGGATGCAGAAAAACCATCTTGCCCAAACCAATGCTTATCTGTTTGAACAAAAGGCAGGGCTTTGGGTGATAGAAGAAGAAAGATACCGGCTGCTTTCTGAGGCGATCAAACAACTTCCTCCACGTACAGCCACCGTAATCGGCTATTCCTGCGACGGCTTGTCGCAAGAAGAAATCGCCCGTAAGATGGGAATTACAGTTGCAACCGTAAAATTGCTGAAATCACACGGTATTCAAAAATTGAAAAAGATCCTCGGGCCTTTATCTTTTTTACTTGTGATGATGAAGTAGTTTTTTGGGGCAAGGCCAGAAAAAGTCCGGCTTCCCCCATCAGGAGCTTGCGAAGTAACACGAAGCAGGAAGGAAGTAACGCAGCCCGGTATGGGCTCCGCAGGTAAAAGCATATATGAACTGACGTATCGACGAAGGAAAGGATTATTTTCTTTTCAAAAATCTCCCACTAAATCATGAGATTGCTGAAAAAAAATAGACATGGGGAAAAAGAAAATCGCAATAAAAAACACATTTTATCACGATTTTCTTTAGAAAAAATTTGGAGGAGACTTAGAATTCAGTCCCTTTTCTTTTAGACTTAATACTTGTTTTGTTCAATATCTCCGTTACCGGCTATAATATCCGCATTGGGTATAGCGACTGCATATCTCCGTGATTGTGGGGTTAATGTGTATGTTTTAATGTTTCCAGTATCTACACTGTATTGATCTATATTATAAAAATTACGGGTGATAGTCACATCATCATTCGGATCAGTGTTAAAATTGCAACGACGAATATCATTCCAGCGCAAAGTAAATGGAAATTCACGCATACGTTCTTCCATTACTAACTTAATGGCTTCATCTTTGTTATTGGCTGTTAATTTGAGAACTTCATCGGGAGCATTGTTTGCAATACGATATTTTCGAAAATCATTAAGGGCTTGCATTGCTTCATTGGGATGATTGTTTCTTGCAAGACATTCTGCTCGTATTAACATCATCTCGGCAACGTTAGGTGCAGTGGAATATAAATTGCCATAAGTTCCATAGCCCGGTATGTTACGGGTGAATTTATCTGCATAGAATCCCATGAAATATATTTTTTGGAATTCTTTTACTATGAAATATTTATATCTCAAATCATATTGTTGATTGTAACTTGTTAATAACTTTTGACTGGGAATTCCCCATAAAGTAGTCATGTAATAGTTATTTTTTGAATAATAAGAACGATCTCTAGAGCCAATTGTCAGAGACAATTCCCCATCATTTGCATCCCACCATGTGGATACAGGAACCATACTCATATCTGCCATACACATAGTAAATGTTTGGTCTATTTCTGATGAGTTATTGAAATCTAAAATGTCATTGCCATATTTTAGTGCTTCTTCTGCATATTTTTGTGCAGTTTCATAATCTTCCTTAGCCAAGTAAAAACGTGCAGCAAGTGCATTTACTGTTGCTCCGGTTTCTTTCCATGCCTTTCGTCCACTCTTATCGAATAATGGAGCCTTTAGTTTGACTGCTTCTATGATGTCTGCTTCTATGAAATTATATGTTTCTTCCAAAGATGCGCGATGCATATCCTCTTCGTAACTAGTTGATCTTTTTATAGGTAATCCTAATTCCGATAAAGTAGATTTTCCATAGGGCATACAATAATAATTAACTAATTCCAAATAATTGTAGGCACGTAGAAAATGAGCTTTATATTTTACATTTGCTTTAGCTTCTTCACTTCCTGAAACTTCATCTACAGATGAAAGAATTAAGTTTGCAAGATAGATACTTTCAAAATTGGTTGCCCACATACTTGTTAAAACATTGGTGTTTGATGTATAAGGCATTTCCCAACAACTAATTTGATAACTTTCTATAAAATCACTTGCTGCTGATAAACCGGCATCATAATATTCTGGAGTTATTTCAAAACAGTCACTACATAATAGTAAGCATTCGGCAAACTACAGGTATTAAACCTTAATATACAACCATAGCGACTGTCACTATGAACCTAATAGTAGCAGTCGCTATTGTTTTGTTGAACCTGTATGTTACAGCTTGTATTAGTTACCAGATTCCTCCTTTTGTTTTGTCAGTACACATTCCGGATGTTGCAACTTCCATTTGTGTGGAAGTAGATTCAATAACTGCTCACGGTTTTCCTTTTTATAATAAGGCATTTGTGCAATGACATCATTCAGATAATCCCTTGGATTTACATCATGTGCCTTACAGGTAGCCAGCAAGGAAGAGATGACGGACATATTGGCCGCTGCCTCATGGTTTCCGCAGAAGAGGTAATTTTTCCGTCCCAGAGTAATCGGCCGGATGACATTTTCTGCCAGATTGTTATCCCAAAGCAGACGTCCGTCCTCCAGACATTCCATTATGTTGTCCCATCGGGTATAGGCATACGTGATGGCTTTTCCGATCTGAGAGCCGGGGCTGTACTTGATTCCTTCCGTTTCCATCCACACCTTCATTGCCTTCATGATTGGACGGACCAGCTCCTGACGCTTCAGTCTGCGCTCATCATATGACAGACCGGCTTCGTCACACTGACGTTCTATTTTATAGATATGCTGTATCTGAGTCAGTGCATGTTGGGCCATCTCCCTGTTTTCATCCAAAGCCTGCTCAAAATGACGGCGTATATGCACCAGACAGTTGAGTAGCCGCACGTCGGGGTTGGTCTTGAAGGCTGTTTCATAACCTGCAAAACCGTCACATTGAAGATATCCCTTGAAGTTATATTGATTTGCCAGGGATTCGATGACCGCTCCGGCCCGTGACCCCCCGTCGTAATGGAAGATGACCAGTTTCTCCATGACTGATCTTACCATCCAGAGATATTCCTTGTCGGCTCTGTGTTTTTCTCTGTTAATGACCGGAACTGTAGTTTCATCCGCCTGTACATAGTCACAGGAGAAGACTTCCCATTTGAGTTCTTCATACAGAGGCTTAAGCAGTTCCACGGTTTTCTTGAACCAGCCGTCCAGTGTACTTTCGGTAAGGCCTTTCATTCCAAGATGGCGGTATTGCTGTATCTGACGGTAGAACGGGACATGATATTCATACTTCTGAAGCAGTATCTCGGCAAGCAGGCTGGTGTCAGCAATGCACTTGTCGACCGGCATCAGCGGCATGGGAGCTATCTCTACGCCTTTCTGTCCGGCTGGAGGAAGCAGGGTACTATCCTTGAGAGCATATTTGGGACGGATGATCACCTTGACGTAAAGCATTCCCGGCTTGTGTTTGACGACTTTTGTTATCTCTTCGCCTATTCTACGGTATAAAGACAAGTCTACGCCTTTCGGTTCTATTGTATCGGTTTCCAATACGGGCAAGTCCTCTATCATTTTGCGGTTCTGACGATTTCGTTTTACGTCTTCCACCGATTCCTTCTCAATCTTTTCCACAGCCTCGTCCCGCTTTTCTTCCGCCTGTTGCCGGAGTCCGGAAAACTCGTCGGCAAAGAGATCTGGCATATTAGGATCATATACGCGAAGTTTCTCCGATTTACGACCAAAGAGCTGACGGTTCAGCCATGCGACCTGAGCCGTCAACTCCTTGATACGTTCCTGCAGATTTTTTATCTGTTCGGATTGATTCTTATTAGTAGTAGACAATGAAGCTATAGAGGCATTCAGCCCTTCTATCGTCTTGAGTAAAATTTCTTTTTCTTCCATTGTCTATACTTCTTTTAATGATGTAAATATACTAATTAACAGTGAATTATGCAACAATATCCAAAGTTTACTCACATAAAAAACATGTTATACATGGTATTCCTTACGTTCGGCTCTTAACCGCCGGAGCCTCTGCTCCGGGTTTTCCTGTATTCCTTCAACCATCATCACCAGATCGCGCCACTCCATGGGATAGCTGTTTGATTTGGGATCATACTCCGGCAACTTGAAGCGACCGGCCTCCAGACGTTTTACATACATTACCATACCTCCGTCTTCAGCATGAAGGAGTTTCATTAGCCTGCGGCTGGAACCGATGAAGATGAAGACATCACCGTTCCTCACTTCACTGTTCATTTTCTCATGTACCACTCCGCATAGCGAACTGATACCCTTGCGCATATCTGTCCTGCCAGGACACAGGAAGTAGCGCATCGTGTCGTTCAGGTTAAACATGACCGTTTCGAAGACTTTGGGTAAATATTTCCTTCAGCAAATCTTCAGAACCGCTCCCGAAGTGGGCACGAAGTCCATTGGGAAACAGCAGCGCAACACCATGCGGCAATTGTTCTTCTTGGGAAGACTCCGTAAATGCCTGTTTAAAACTGATAGGAGCCAACTCGTGTTTGATACTGCTCCTGTCAACGGAACATTTTCTACGCCAGTAGTGATAGGTTGAATAACTTACACCTATCTGTTGAAGGTACGACTTCAACGGCAGCTCGCTTTGTTGCACCTGCAATTCTAATTCTTCAAATTCTTGTCTGTTCATAATAATTGAGGTTTGATTGTATTCACTGCCGCAAAGCTACAACCAAACCTCAAAGTGTAAAAGGTGCATTTCTTCGAATGCTTACTGTAAGATTTTATTTTGTATTTCTATTTTGAGACAGCTTCCTATCCCTTAGTATCGTTTGGTCTAAGACCTTTGCATAGTGCTGTGTCATTCGGGTGGATGAATGCCCCAGCATTTTAGCCACATTCGGTAGTGAGATATTGTTAGCTGGTGCTATAACCGATACGATATTGTGCTGAGCTGTGTCGTGGTCTGTTTTTTATTTATACATCAATAATAATGTGCTTGCATATTGTATATCTATAAATGAGGCAAGATTTTGTTTTCACTTTTCAACTTGAAAACAGTTTAGTTTGGTTTATTTCCTTTATATATAGATACTAAATTAAACTGATTAATATATAGGACCGCACATGGAGTTATTTTTTACTACAAAGACTTACCCGGTCGGTAATGTATAAGAGTAAAATATTATTTTTCCGTTTGGTGGTAACTCTTATTTACTAAATAAGATTGTTGCGAAAATTAGCCGGCCCCTGCGTAAACTGATGACGATAAACCTTGCTGCAGAAACATCCACAACAGTTTGGCGGAATAGAATAGTTGATGTACTTTTGCGACATCAGAACTCCCAAGCCTCTCAACAATGCTCAAATCGAGGGCGTTTATTTTTATTCCCATAAGAGTATTCAATTTAACACCAATGCAGTGAAAACAATATATACATGCTTTCCAGAATCAATGGAAGGGCAAGCTGATTTATGTACAACACCTCACACTTCTCAATGGAGATAACTGATGTCAGCAGGATTGTTATAATCTGTATTATCAGTACAAAGAATACAATAGTTTATAATCCACTTAACATCTAATAATCAGCTATTTACAAATCAATGTTTCCCAATTTTGTTTATATGAATATTTACGGTATAAAATTACCATATTTGTACCATGATGTTTGTAACCTTCTGATAATCAGTTGAAGTTGTTTTAGAGGAAGTGAAGTAAGATAGCAACTATCTGAAACGATAAATAAGAAAAGGAGTGTAAAATAATTGCACTCCTTTTTATTTTACTAATATTGCTCAATCTTTCGTTATTTACTGATTTTTAACGTATACCATGGGGAACGTCTACTAATTTGAGATATGAAATTCAGACAATCATGTTCCAGGAACCAGCGGAGTTGCAAGGCGCACTTAAATTTTATCTTGAGCAAGATTACATGTGTAAACTGTATTTAACTTTTCCAACTAGTGAGACGCTATCTCACTAGTTGACGTGAGCCATTACTTTGAATTACTCAAGTGTAATGATCCTATGGAGTTGCAGTTCTATATAAAGGAGGATATCAAAGAATGTTGGAAGGTCAAAGCACTGAAACGCCAAATCAACTCGTCACTATTCCAGAGACTTGCGCTCAGCACAGACAAAGAAGGTGTACTTGCTCCTGCCAATGAGGGGTATGAGGTACTAACTCCAGCCAACATTATTCATGCCCCGTACGTTCTTGAATTTGTAGAAATACCTCAACAGAAGCGTTACAAAGAGACGGAACTAGAAAAAGCTTTGAAGATCAACATGGAGCAATTCCTATCGGAATTAGGCAGATGCCTTTATTGGCGTACCAATTGGTGCCAGACATTTCAAAGTTAATTTAGTGTTCTATCACGCAATTCTAAAGTGCTATGTCTTGATTGATTTGAAACGTGCAAAAATTAAACATGGTGATATAGGTCAGATGAATCTCTACCTAAATTACTCTAAGAACGAAATCTGTCAACCAGACGATAATTCACCGGTTGGTATTGTTTTGGGGACGAAGAAAGATGAGCCATTGATGGAATATGCCCTTCAAGGTATAGACAACCAACTTTTTGCGGCACGCTATCAGTAACGTCTTCCTAATCGAGAGGAACTTCAAGCTCAATTAAATTTACTTGATAATACAAAAGAAATAAATATATTATCCAGAAATAAAATTAGAGAGTTGAGGGACGAACAAGGGTTGTTGCAACGTCAACAATCTGTAATTTTAGAGATAAATACCCCAATGTTCAGTAAAATAGAGGCATGGTAATAGGCTTGCCAAACGTGAACAAGTAATAAAACTTGCAGAATTATTAGGATATAATAGTATTCAGTAATAAATCAGGCAACAGAACAGCAGTTTCCGGTTCGTCTTTCGGTGCATCCTTAGGCTTCCATGCCACGATGAACCGAACGGATGCAGATTTTACTTCATAGCCTCTTTCTTTCCATTCCGACAAGGTTTTCTGCATGTTTTGTGACAACTTCGCCACCGGTTTATGGGTCAAAGTGTCGTACAAAATGGAATCTTTATACTTCAAAACATCTCCTCCCCTTAAGGTCAGTACCTCCTGCTTAAGTTCCTTAAAGAATCTCAGATTAACATCTTTATGAGAAAGTTGCAGCACTACTTCTTCAGGCATAATATACTCTTCCGGGTCAATAAGATACTCATCTGCACTTACCTGATTAAAGTTGTCCCCATTCGTATGTACAAACAGCCGATTTTTTGCACGAGTCATCCCCACATAGTACCGACGCATCAACTGATCATCTTTCACATAATGGTCAGCAATGAGCATATATACGTCATCAAACTCTCTCCCCTTGGCTTTATGAATGGTCGATACCACAACGTCTGCTCCCGAAGTATCGCAGAAATCTTCCACCGACGACTCAAATACAAATTCTTTGAAGTCGCTAACGTATTTTGTTTTATTGGTTTGTTCAAACAGCTCTACACAACGCTTCACATACGCCAGACTCTGGCTTCTGTCGTAAGCGGAAAAGGTAACATGTTTTGCATTTTCCCATAATTCTTCAGGGATCAGGGGTGTTTTCACCCGTTTGTCTATATACCTCAGAAAATACCTCATTTCGACCATGTTCCAAAAGAGGAAACCGTCCATCGATTGTATCAGCTTGCTGTCAATCCCCCATTTCCGCAAAAGAGCCATCAAAATTACAGCCTCTTCATTTGTCTGGGTGAGTACACACATAGTTCCATTCCCGCGATAGCAAACCAATTCCTTTACAAGCGGCTGATACATATATTTTGATTCATGGCGCGTCACCCTCACCCAACCGTCCTCTTTTCTCATCGAGATAATCGGCGTGCTTTTCATTCTTTTACCCAAGACTTTCACAAATTTGTTGGCGAAATCTACCGGATGGCGCGCACTGCGATAATTCTCGGTCATCTCGATAAACTTACTGCCGGGCTCTTGTGCTAACCGATACATATAGCCGGAATCCGATCCACGAAACTCATAAATATTCTGGTCATCATCCCCCACCGCTATCACACGCATTTCCTCATTATTAGCCATAAGAGCCTTCACCAGTGTATATTCTGCAACACCCATATCCTGAGCCTCATCTATGACCAACACTGTTTTACCGATTTTGTTGGGTTCCACCTCCCCCTGATTTATCATCCCGGCAGCTTTGGCAACAACGTCCCTAACTGCTTCAAGGTTACCTATCCGCCCCATGAGATCAAAGCAATAAGAATGAAATGTCTTTATCTCGACAAAGTGGGCAGCGTTACCTATCAATTCCATGAGTCTCTGTTTGAACTCCGTAGCAGCTGCTCTTGAAAATGTCAACATCAAAAGTTGCTCGTGCTTTACATCTTCGAGTAATAAAAGGGATGCGAGTTTGTGAACCAACACACGTGTTTTTCCACTGCCGGGACCTGCTGCGACAACAATACAACGAGAATCCTTGTCGGAAATAATCTCCATCTGGCATTTAGACAACTGACCGAACAATTGTCGATATTTCTTCGGCGTCAGATTACGCTGTATTTCATTTACCCTGTCCCCTTTGAAATATTTCGTGATAAATTTCTTATAGTCCATCTGAAAATAGTCCCGCACATATTGCAAAGCTGCATTATAATCCTTCACCATTAAATTGGCATACTCACCTACGATATGAACTTGCTGAATCTTCTGCTTGTAGAATTCATTAAGCATCCGGTAGTCATCCTGTCTATATCTCGATTTGTTATCCTTTATTCTTTGTATATTCATGGTGTTATAAAGGACCAAGAAGCCGCCTTCGAGTTTGAGCGCACCGATTTTTGACAGATATAAAAGTGCTTCCTCCACGTCTTCCAACTGTAGATTGTCAAACCCACTAAAAAAAGATTGGGGAGTTGACTTTATTTGATTTAAAAGTTCTACTACAGAAAATTGAACGGCCTTATTCCCCTTTCCTGTATCAGCGGTTAGCCTGTATAGCCATTCTATGGCAAAACGGCTCACCTCCAATCGCCTTTCAAAACGTTTGATAGTTAATTCCATATCTGCCAGACGACTGATTTCCATATTGTGGACCTCATCCTCTTTCTTGCGAGTATATCCCTTAACGGTAAGAAAATAGAGTAGTGTACGGATATCTTTTTCTTTGGATGTATTGATTCCGTCATTCACAGCATTGTCATTCAGTTGCTTGCATGATATCCGCAAAGACCCGTCAGGAATGTGGGTAAGGATATATTGTTCGAGTTTTGCAAAACGTTCAAGGAGTATTTGTGATTTTCTTTCCGAGTCACCTGTATCCAACAAATAAGCAGATATATCCTTACTATCGGCTAATATGCCTTCCTGTCGCATTCGTTCCACCACGGATATGACTTCTCTTTTGCTTATTCCCAAAATGTCTGCCAGATAATCAATCCGCGACTCCGCTTCTGAATCTTGAGCTTTGGCAATATATTTCTGGGATATTAATGATTTAATGATTCGGACTGCCTTTTCTATTTCGTCACTGCCAAAGAGCAGCGATGCTGATATACGTTTTCTTGCTTCATCCATGTTCCTTACCGTAATGCCTGTGGCATATACATGAGGCATATTACTCCCTCTTACCAAGTATCCACTTTGTTCCAAAGCCGCTAAAGCTGTCCGAACACGTGTCTCAATATCGGATACCGAATCGTCCCAACCTGCCTGACGTGCAATTTCCAATGCAGAACAGCTGACTTTCATGCGTTGTCTGGTAAGGTCTTTTATAGCTTTCCAGATCTGTTGTATCTCACTAATACTTAGCTTCGTCTGGTTCAATAATATAAAATGCTTGTCTAGGTCGTTGTCACTATAAAGCACATAGCAACGTGCGCTGAGGCTGGGATCACGACCGGCTCTGCCTGCTTCCTGAACATAATTCTCCAACGAATCGGATATATCATAATGCACTACAAGACCGACATCTTTCTTGTCGACTCCCATGCCAAAAGCTGATGTTGCCACAATGATGCGTACTTGATCATTCATGAATGCATCCTGGTTTACAATCTTTTCATCAGGTTCCATCCTGCCATTGAAAGGTAATGCATTATAACCATCACGGGTTAATTTGATAGCCAGTTCTTCTGTACGTTTGGTACGTGATACATAAACAATTGTCGGACAATCGGATTCAGCCACAAGTTCCCTTAGTTTTAAATATTTATCATCGTCACTTTCAGCATATATGACGGAATAACGCAGGTTCGTTCTTGAAGCCGTTGACGCAAACAACTCTAAGTCTAAATCCAATGTATGTTTGAAATAATCACAGATATCTTGCACTACTTTTTGTTTGGCCGTAGCAGTGAAACAAGACACAGGTATCGGGCCCTTGCATTTTTTCTTTTGCTGGTATTCACTAATAAATTTACCTATATAAAGATAATCAACCCTAAAATCCTGTCCCCATGAAGAAAAACAGTGTGCCTCGTCTATCACAAACCTCACAACGTGGCGTCCCATCAATATTCTCTCGATGGTCTTTGAACGGAGCATTTCAGGAGATATGTACAAAAGCGAAGCTTCTCCGTCTTGTACTCTTTGTATTGACAGTGACCTTGTAATAGGGTCTAACAAACCATTAATGGTTACAGCATCAGTAATCCCCCTATCCGCAAGGTTATCTACCTGGTCTTTCATCAGCGACTGCAATGGCGAGATAACAACCGTAAGTCCATGTACAGAACGGCCTGCCATAAGTGCAGGCAATTGGAAAGTAAGCGATTTCCCACCGCCGGTAGGGAATATTGCCAACAATGACTTACCTTTCACCGCGGCCTGAGCAGCTTGCTCTTGAAGTGGCTCGCCTTCATATGTACGGAATCGTCCATATCCAAAAAATGCTTTTAAGTTATGGAGCACATCCAATTGGCTATTGCAATAAACACAGCCTTCGTTACAACTGGCATGACGCAGGAGTTTTATTACAAATTCCACTCCGGGATAATTGTGGAGTACCCATCCGGGAGTAATAGAACGATAGTCGGTAGTGGCAATTAGAGCCAATGCATATGCCAATTCGCAAGGATGTTGCCTGACCAACATGTCAAGATCTGCATGTTGACAGATTTTCCCTACGTAAAGGTTTCTTATTAGTTCAGATACCCCCTCATTGATATATTCCGCTCCCACCATGCTAAAAAAGCCCTCAAACTCTTTCTTGTCCTTTAACAACGAGGCAAATAGCCTGCGTTTTTCGTTTGGCAATAAATTCCAGCGTGTTATTTCGTCTAATAACAGATCTTTTGCTTTTTCGCAATCATTTACCGGATTGTTCATCTGCTCACTTATCAGTTTGTCATCTTTCACAAGCTTGTGGTAAGGACGTTCCGGAAACAATAAAGGTGAGATATAAAGTGTATCGACCAGAAGCCAGCGACATGCTTCATCTGTGAACAGATATCTGGCATCGTGATGAATGATATTATGTCCACAGACATAGTTTACGTCATTAAGAAATTCAAATAGTTCTTCTTTAGAAGTTTTATGATATATTGCACCATCATGACGGAGTGCACCAATATCATGAATCTTATGGTCCTTTAAACCAATCTCAACATCTACTATGGCATAACGTGAGGGCATCATATGGCACATATGGATTTGATTACCGATGACATTATTGGTTTCCTCTGATTTTCTAGTTCCTATGAATCTGCTCCATATCGACATACATTCAATATAATAAGGTGTTTTATAATCGGAATTTATTATGTATCTGCATGTTTCTCTTATTGTCGTTCAGGTATAATAACCCATACATACAAAGGTAAGGATAAATTCACTAAAATCGTCTTTTTTACAACTTTTATATATTGCTATCACACTGCTCATTAAGAAAAACTATACTTTCATAACTAAAAGCTGTTGTTACTGAATAATCATTCCCGGGGTTACACTATATATTACAACATATGTATACAAGTCATCAATATTACAAATATTTTGAATTTGAAGAAGAAAAACAATGCTAGTATTTTACTCATAATAAAAAATTAGAATAACAGATTTCTATTATTAGATTTCTCTTTTTGTAAAAAGATAGGGGGGTGTCTGACGCAATAGAAGTTAGCAGATTCCTCTCGCTTTATTTTTCTGTGATATGTATAAAAAATCTAAATAAAAGAATTGCCAATCAAATTATTTCTGTGCAATTTTATACGATTGGATTAGAGGTGTGAATCTCGAATAATAATGGTAATAAAAGTCTGGTTTATTTTGTTTTGAAAGGGCTTCTGTTCTCGTCTAGGGATATAGAGGTCCTTTCTTATTTCCGTGGGGTTAGCTGAAGGCGAAAAGTAAGTGAACAAAGTGAAACGACATACATAACTCCAGTAGGGAGATGAAAGTGGAATAAAAAGTTGTGCAAATCGTGTACATTTTATAATAGAAGTACATTTTTTGTGAATAAAATATTCCCCCTTCGGCTATGTATCTACTATCGTATAATCTTCTGTCTACGACTTACCCAATAAAGAAAAAAAAGAAAAGAAGCCAAGCCATGCTTTAGCCTCTCTCCTTATAAATATTTACCAAGAGCAAAAATTAGCAGGTT
>OGUM01001993.1_pt1 | contig 12958 bp, 10 predicted proteins | sample 1553631 | NCBI WGS metagenome assembly OGUM01 (sample SAMEA2580228, study PRJEB22360) | human gut metagenome | biome: human gut; feature: human-associated habitat; material: faeces | place: Denmark | collected 2008/2010 | reverse complement strand
AAAAGTGCATCAAGAAACAGTTATATGGAGAAGCATACCTGGTAAGGTTTGCCGATGATTTCCTGATAATGTTTCAATATGAAAGAGATGCACAAAGAGTATATGAAGCCGTAATTAAAAGAATGGAACTTTTTGGATTGGAACTATCCAAGGAAAAGACACGAATACTTCCATTTGGAAGAAACAGTGTTTCTAGAGAAACATTTGATTTTCTAGGATTTACACATTTCAACAGTAAGACAAGAAAAGGCTATTATTCTGTAGGACATAAGATTAGTCGTAAAAAGAAGAAGCAATTCAAGTCAAACTTAAAGAAATGGGTCAAAGAGAATAGAAACACTCAATTTGACGAATTCATGAAGGCATTGAACAAGAAACTTACCGGTAGTTTTAACTACTACAGCTTAAGTGGAATGATTCGAGAGATTAAATGTCTTTGGTATCATTCATTATTTGTAACGTTTAAATGGTTGAATCGAAGGAGTCAAAGAAGAAGCTTCAAAATGGAAAGGTTCTGTGAAATATGGAATGAAAGAATCATCCATCCCTATATCCACGTAGATATTTGGAGTGGTGACAAAGTCATTTACAACAAGAAAGTTTAAAGTAACAGTGGGGAGCCGTATGCGGGAAAACTGCACGTACGGTTCTTAGAGGAGTTTATCTCCAACTGTTTAAAAGATTAAAGAAGGAGGTAAATTTACTTATGGAAATTAAAGACGCAAAAGTATTTCATGATTATTTAAATGGTGTAATTGAAGGTGAGGATGTTAAGAAGAGTACAAAATTGTATTCGAATGCTAAAACATTCTATTCAAGTGTGGATCCAAGTGTTTCAGATGATCAAATTATGTATGAAGTATACTCCTATGAACATGATGGGTTGTGTTATGGATTGACTGTGATGCAGCCAGTATGCGTGAATGGGGAATGTAATGTAACGCGTGGACATTTTCATGAGAATTTAGATTGTGATGAAATTTATTGTGGCATGGGTGGTGAAGGTCTTCTTTTATTGATGGATGAAGATTATCATTGTCATGCTGAAAAAGTAAAAGTGGGAAGTGTTCACTATATTAATGGTCATTTGGCGCATCGCCTTGTGAATACGGGAAATAGTGAATTAAAAGTGCAATGTATGTGGCCAAGCAATGCGGGTCATGATTATAAGCGTGTAGAAGAGCATCCTTTTACAGTAAGAGTGTATAAGGAAAATGGTGAATTGAAAGTGGAGGAAGAATGAGTTATTTAAATTTTAAATCGGAATATGATCGTTTTCCTAAGACGACAATAAAGAATCATAGAGCGTTTCATGGATATGATGCAATCTATCAGGAGTTAAATAAGAAAATTAATAATAGGAGTGTTGTAGTCTTTGATTATTATCCAGGTGTAGATGAAAAGGAAGTCTATGAATTGATTAAACGCTTCAATTTTTCTTTGGAAATCAATATGTATGATATCTTTAAAGATGGCAAAACTATGACAGAACAAATGAAATATAATCTAACGGATGATCGTGTGTTTGGCAAGATGTATTATGGCAATCTTGTGGATTTTATAGATGAAGAAAAGCTAGAAGAAGCTAAAAATAAGGTGAAGGAACATCATGGTCCTACTATCATTTATGGAGTTGGAGCTGGCTTAGTAAGTCATGGCGATTTGTATATCTACTTTGATATGGCACGTTGGGAAATTCAATTGCGTTATCGTAAATCTATGCAAAATTATAATTGTGATAATTATGATGAAGATATCTTAAAGAAATATAAGCGTGGTTATTTTATTGAATGGCGTATTGCCGATAAACATAAGGCTGAGCGATTTAATTGTTTTGATTATGTGGTCGATACAAATAAATCAAACGATCCAAAAATGATTTCGAGTGATACGTTTATCGATAGTTTAAAACAATTAGCTCAAAAACCATTTCGTACAGTACCATACTTTGATCCAGGCGTATGGGGTGGTCAATGGATGAAGGAAGTTTGTAACTTAGATGTGAATCAGCCAAATTATGCATGGAGCTTTGATGGTGTGCCAGAAGAAAACAGTATTTTATTTGACTATGATGGAGTTACTGTAGAGCTTCCAGCTATGGATTTAGTGTTGTATCAACCAAAAGAATTATTGGGAGAACAAGTTTATTCTCGTTTTGGTGCAGAATTTCCAATTCGCTTTGACTTTCTAGATACGATGGAAGGACAAAACTTATCTTTGCAGGTGCATCCATTAACGGAATATATTAAAAAGAATTTTGGGATGAGCTATACACAAGATGAAAGTTATTATATTTTAGATGCTAAGGAAGATGCCCATGTTTATTTAGGTCTAAAAGAAGGCATTCAACCCAATGAAATGATTTCGGATTTAGAGTCTGCGCAACGTGGTGAAATTGTATTTGATGCGGATAAATATATCAATAAGTTTCCGGCAAAGAAACATGATCATTTCTTGATTCCAGCAGGAACTTGTCATTGTTCCGGAAAGAATGCGATGGTATTAGAAATTAGTGCTACACCTTATATCTTTACATTTAAATTGTGGGACTGGCAAAGACTTGGCTTAGATGGCCTACCTCGACCTATCAATATTGAACATGGAAAACATGTTATTCAATGGGATCGTACGACAAAATGGGTCAAAGAAAACTTGGTCAATGCGACGTATGAAGTAAAAGAAGAAGGAAACGATTGTAAGATTGAACATACGGGTTTACATGAACTAGAATTCATTGAAACAAGAAGATATACAATCAACAATGATTCATTGCACAAAACACATGGTACAGTGAATATGTTGAATTTAATTGATGGAAAGAGTGCCATTATTGAAGGGGATTTTGAACCTTTCATTGTGCATTATGCAGAAACCTTTATTATTCCTGCAAGTATAAACGAGTATACAATCAAGCCTTATGATTGTGATGAAGTGAAAGTATTAAAGGCATATGTAAGAAGTTAAAAAGTGACAACCTAAATGGTTGTCATTTTACTTTTTTCGCTTTTGTGCATACATTCTTTGATCAGTGATTTGCAGGATGTCTCTTCAGATTTATTAATCTAAAATTTTCTGTATTTCATCCTTAAAATAATATCGATTACCATCTTGCGTTAATGCATCAATTCTAGCTTGTTGGTGCAGACGCTCCTGCTCTTTTCTTGTGTAATATCATGAATGAAGTGAGCGTAAGATAATTTATCTTCTCATTCCATACTAATTGTGACAATGTGATAGTATCGGTTGTCTTAATATTTCATGTTCCATTCACAAGGATTATTTATATTTTTTATATGTTTATATCCCTGCGAATCGCATAAAATATTATTTATCCTACAAAAAACGAATGAATTTAAGGGAAAATAATCTTAAATATATTGGATTTCCCTTATTTTCGATTATGATTTAAGGGAAACGAGATACTTTAAGGGAAAAATGAAAGACAGGTGTTTAACCAATGAGACCGTTTAACTATTCAAAAATTAAAGAAGAAAAGTGGAATTCAGAAATTCTTGGTCTCATAGCAGCAATATACAAGTTCGCAGGGAAACAAGAATAATATCTTAAGCAAAGACGAGACGAGTTGGAGAAACTTGTGGAGATAGCAAAGATTCAGAATACTGAGGCTTCAAATGCGATAGAGGGGATTGTAATAACCAATACAAGAATTAAGCAGTTGGTGGAGGAGAAGACCACACCAAAGAATGGAGATGAAGAGGAAATCGCAGGATACCGTGATGTATTAAATATTATCCATGAGAGTTTTGATACGATTCCTATTACATAAAACTATATTTTACATGAATTAGAATTCATTGAAACAAGAAGATATACAATTAATAATAGTTCACTTCATAAAACACATGGTACAGTCAATATGTTGAATTTAGTGGATGGAAAGAGTGCAGTAATTGAAGGTGATTTTGAACCTTTTATTGTGCATTATGCAGAAACATTTATTATTCCTGCAAGTATTAAGGAGTATTCAATCAAGCCATATGATTGTGATGAAGTGAAAGTATTAAAGGCATATGTACGATCTTAAATAACTTCCAAAAGCGCGTTTTTGTATGTCGAAATAAAAAACCTGAGAAATCTCAGGTCGTTTTAGCCTTTTAATGCATCTAATTCTTCTTGGGTTAACGCTCTAAATTCACCTAATGGTAAATCATTTAGTTTTAAAGGACCAAACTCAATGCGTTGAAGATAGGTAACTGTGCAGTTTGCCTTCTCAAACATTCTTTTAACTTGGTGGAATTTTCCTTCATGAATCGTTAGATAGGCTTTATTTGTATCTAAAATTTCTAGTTTTGAAGGGGCTGAAGTAAATTCTTCAAATTCCATAGGCTGATTAAAGAGGTCTACGGCATTTTCTGGTAAAGTTCCATCAAATTCAACATAGTATTTTTTATCTACATGTTTTTTTGGTGATAATACTTCATGGGTTAACTTTCCATCATTGCTGATGAGTAATAAGCCTTCTGTATCTACATCCAATCTTCCAACTGGATACAAATCGTGTCTTTGGCTTTGGACAAGTTCCATGACAGTCGGATAGAGCATATCTTCAGTGGCGCTCACATAGCCTTGAGGCTTATTTAAAATATAGTATTCGTATTCTACATAGCTTATGGGTTCATCATCTACACAAACACGATCATCTTCTTTTACGTTATAGTCTGCCTTTTTTATGGTTTCATCATTAATGGTAACCCAGCCATTTTTTATTAATTTTTTAACGTCATTTCTTGTGCCAAATCCCATATGAGATAAATATTTGTCAAGTCTCATTGATAACGCCATCCTTTCGCATATTTATTTTTTAATGAGCCTTTAGAAAGTTTCGCAAAGCCTAAAGGGAAGTTATTTACGCAAACAAGTGTCCATCCAGATGTTTTTGAATCCAAATCTTTCACATCGAGAGTTTCACCTTTTAAGTATTTAATAACACGCTCATCTTCAATGGAAAAGTTTAATACATTTTTAAATTGTTCAGGACAAAGGACAAGGGCTAGACTTTGGCTTGGTTCAAAATGTTTACCTTTTAATTGACCTAATAATAAGCCAGATCTTAAGACGCGATAGCCTTTATAAGCTTGAAAATCACTGTTTAACCAGATGACCTTGTCCTTTTTGATTTTAATGGTTCCCTTATTTAATTTAACCAATCGTAAAAAATCAGTAACACAATCATCAAGCTTATCGCTTGGCTCCAGTCTTATTTTTTTATGTTTTGTTTCTCCATCTTTGACAAGTAAAGCTACAAAGTGACCTTCTCCCTTGATTTTATGTGGATATAAACGAACACATTCCTCCATGTTTACACCTGGCATCATACCATCGATTTTATTAATAGGAACAAGATGTAAGTCGGGATGTTTGTCTAATACATCTTGAATAACTTCTTCATTTTCGTGAATCGAAAAAGTACAAGTGGAATATACGATAGATCCACCTGGCTTTAACATGGATATGGCCGCATTCAAAATGTTTTTTTGAATCGGCGGATAGAATGTATCATCCTTTTCAATCCAGCTTTTAATTAAATCTGGCTCTTTACGAAACATTCCCTCACCACTACAAGGGGCATCTACTAGAATCTTATCAAATGTTTCTGGGTAGTGTTCTTCCATATTTGTCAAATCTTCACTGGTTACCCAGACATTGTCACATCCGAATAATTCAATGTTTTTTAAGAGGCCTTGGCATCTTGAAGAACTAATATCATTTGAAATTAAAAGCCCAGTATGATTGAGTTTTGTCGCAAGCTTTGTGCTCTTTCCACCAGGAGCTGCACACGTATCTAATACAATATCATTTTCGTCTACAGGAAGAACTTGTGCTGGTAACATAGCACTGGGTTCTTGAAGATAGTAAAGGCCTGCATAATAGTAGGGGTGTTTACTGGGTTTATCTTCACTTGAATAATAGAAGCCATCATTTGTCCAAGGGATGGGTTTTAGTTTAAAGGGGGAAATCTTCAAAAATTCTTCAACAGAAATCTTTAGTGTATTGACTCTTAAACCATAATATCTATCATGATCAAAACTGTTTAGATAATCTCCATATTCTTCTTGAAGAAGCTCTTTCATTTGTTCTTTAAATTTAACTGGAAGTTCCATTATAGATCAAATGCCTTTCCAAGTGCTTGAACGGCTTTAACTTTATCTTTCTTTTCAATTGTTAGTGAGATAGAGATTTCACTAGAAGTAATCATATAATACTTAATGCCATTTTCACTTAAGATGTTTAATACTTTACTGGCAATACCTGAATGTGTAGAAATACCAAGTCCTACTAAAGACAATTTGATGTATCCAAGCATTTGATGTACAGGATACTCCTTTGAGGCATGTTCCATGATTTGATTACTTTGTTCTTCAGAACAATATAAAGTAAAGTTGGCTAGGCCTTCATCATCTAATTGTTGTGAAATTGTATCTAGGTTGATATTTAAATCGGAAATCATCTTAAATAGTTTTCCTAAATAAACACCATCGTTAGGTAAGTGCATAAAGCGCATGATCGCATAGTCATCTTTTACACTTAAACCTGTAATTGGCATATCTTCTAATTCTTTATGCATAATCCAAGTTCCTTTCTCTAAATCTGTTTCCAAAGCTTTTCCTAAGAAAAGGGGAACATTATATTTACTAGCAAGTTCGACGCTTCGAGTTTCTAATACTCCAGCTCCTAAACAGGCCATCTGCATCATTTCTTCATAAGAAATGGATTTTAATTTTTTAGCACGCGTATATAATCTCGGGTCAATTGTATAAACACCATCTACATCGGTAAAGATGTGGCATTGATAGCCAAGTTTTGCGGCAATCGCAACCGCTGTTGTATCACTTCCACCACGACCTAAAGTAGTGATGTCTCCATATTCAGTAGCACCTTGAAAGCCGGCTACAACAACAACTTTTCCTTGATCTAAATGAGCTTGAATTGTAGTTGTATCAATATCTTTGATCAAAGCACGAGAATGGTGCTTACTAGTAAGAAAACCTGCTTGATAGCCAGTTAAACTGATCGCATCCAAACCTATTGAATTCATCGCAATCGCAAGAAGTGTAATTGTTTGTTGCTCACCCGTAGATAATAAAGAATCCAATTCTCGTTTGTTTGGATTGTTTGTGACACTATGAGCTAATTCTATTAATTTATTTGTGGTTTTTCCCATGGCACTCGCAACAATGACTAGATTGTGACCTTGTTCTTTCATGTGTTTGGCATGAAGTGCAATAGCCTGAATTTGTTCAATTGTTCCAACGCTGGTTCCACCATATTTTTCAACTATATTCATATTTTATTCTCCAACTACACTATTTTAGCATATAAAAAGCTGTCTTAGACAGCTTATAGATATTATTTTTGATTAAAATGATATTTTTTCATAAATCGATCGAGTACGATCCATTCCTCTTCATCTAAGGATATAAGAGTATTAATAAATTTGCGTTGAATCTTAGCTAAATCAGTATCGGATGACATGGCATTTTCAAAGAACCTACGGATTTCATTTTCTCTAGATTCAGGAATAAACATTTCGCCTTTTCCATATAATAACCATTCTTCATTAATATTGAATTGCTTACATATAGAAATTAGATTGCTTTTTGATAAACTGTTATCGCCATTTTCTATTTTTGATACTGCTGCTTTTTTGATTCCGATTAGCTCACCAAATTTTTCTTGGCTAATTCCTTTTTGTAATCTTATTTTTCTAACTCTTTTACCGATTTCATCATTCATTATAATATGCCTCACTGTTTATTCATTATATATAACAAAAGTATCTTAAATCAACATTCTGATTTGACTGAATAGATTAAAGATACTATAATGTTTCTTGTGGATACTTAGGGAGTATATTATATGGAAAAACTAACTTTAGATGAGTTGAAGGTTCTTGAAAGTATAAAAAATACTTTAAAAGAATTGAGTAAAGAAGATTTAGAAAAGGTTTTAGATTTTTCCAGAGAATTACAAGATATAAATTATTCCAAGGGTAAGAATGATAGTAGAGATGGGAAAGGACAAAAATGAACAACAAGAAAACATTAACAAGTTTGGCAGCAGTCAGTATGGTTATTACGCAAGCTGGACAAATGAGTGTATTCGCAAAGGGTGCTACAGCAGATCCAGAAAATCCAGCAGAAAAAGAAGAAATTAAAGTTGAAAAAACGCAGAAAGAATTATTAGAAGAACAAATTCGTAATGCTCAAGAAAAAGTGGATGGAGCTCAATCTAAATTAGATGAAGCAACACCTTCAATGAAAGATTCTACAAATCAGTTAAATACAGTTAAGGCAAATCATAATAAAGCTAGTGATGATTTTAAAATTGCAAAGGATGGGGCTTATTCATATATTTCAAACGAAATCTCAGTAAATAAGAATGCTATTGAGCAGGCTAAGGGTGAGTTAGATGCTCTAAAAGCTGAAAAAGAACGTTTGGAGAAAGAAGCATCAGATTCAGAAACACAAAAAGCACAGCTAGAAAAAGACTATCAGAATGCGCAGAATAAATACAATGAATTGGTTTCACAGGGAACAATTGAAGGTTTGACTGAACAAATCGCCTCTCAGCAAAAAGTTGTAGAGAGTGTAAAAGTCAACTTACAAGAAGCACAGGCAAAATATGATACTGTTAAAGGACAGTTTGACGAAGCCACAAACAAAATCAATGACTTAGAAGCTCAAATTACCGTGCAGCAAAGTAAGGTAGACACTTTAAGTGTTCAATTAGCTACAAGCGAGGCTGCTATGCAGGAAGCTTCAGAAGCTTTAAATAATGCTCAGCAGGCTTATGATGCAGCTACAGATGAGACTGCTAAGGCTGAATTAGAAAGTCAACTAGCAACAGCACAAGCTAATTTAATTGCTGTCACTGAAGCGTATAATACCGCAAATGCAGAATTAAACAATGAAAATGAAATTTTAAGTTCTCTTCAAGGAAATTTAGAAACTGTAAAGAGTGAAAATCAGGCTGCAATTGGCGCTTATAATGAAGCCCAAAGTATCTTGGTTCAGGCTCAACAAGACAAGGTGACGGCCGATAATCAATTGGCTAGTCTTCAACAATCTTTAGAGGCTGCAAAAGCTAGTATTGCTCAAGCAGAAAAGGATGTAACTGCTAAGAAAGATTTATTAGACGCTGCTAAGAAATCAACAGAGGAACTTTCAAAATTAGTTGATTCTACAAAAGCGGCTTACGATGCAGTCCAGGCACAATGGAATCAAGGAAGCTTAGGTTTCTATGAAAATATTGGTGACACGCAGGCTGTTGATGTTATTAAAGAAGGTATTAGTTTAGGGACAACAACGTTGGGATGGATTGGAGATGCAACGGAATTAAACAATATGAAGAAATCAATCCCTCTAATTACAGAATGTAATCGTTTGCGTGTGTTAAATGGCCTTCCAGAGTTAAAAACGAGTGGTTTAATGATGGCCATCTCTCAGGTAAAAAATAATCATTCAATGTATAGAGAGGGAAATTATGATAGTCCTCATACTGGACTCTATAAAGGTACCAGTGAAAATATTGCTGACGGATTTACTTGGGACATTTCTGCCGAAGAAGACAAAAATAATGAAGGAAAGGGGCCTTTTAGAGGCTGGTATGGTTGGGAAAAGCAAATTTTAGATGCTTTTCTTAAGGAACATCCAGAAGAAAAAGATAATGACGCATGGGACATTATAAAAAGATATCCCGATATGTATTATAAAATCGGTCACTATTTAAATATGTTAAGTAAAGGGGCTTTTGTCACAGGAATAGCTTATATACCAGGAGACAGAGAAGACCTTTCAAACTCTGCCGGGTGTTTTGCGCAAGAGTTTGCTAACAATACTGACTATTTTGAAAGTGGAATAGGATTAAAATCAGCAACAGATAGTAATAAAATTTATGATACTCGTATTGGCCAAATGGCAGTCAGTGAATTTGAAGCAAAATTCAACGAATATTATGATTCTTTAAAAGCTGATTTAGAATCTAAAAAAGCAGCATATGAAGACGCTAAAAAAGCGTTGGATGATGTTCAAAATAACGGAAATGCGATTGCAAATGCTACAAAAGCATATGAAGAAGCTCTTGCCAAATTAGAGAAATTAAAAGCCAATGAAGATACAACTAATTTGCAAATTCAAGAAGCTAAAAAGGCAGTAACTGCAGCTGCGTCAAAAGTAACTGAAGCACAAGAAAATGTTTCAAAAGCTGAGAAAGCTAAAAACGAGAAAGCAGAAACTGTAAAGGTTATGCAAGCAAAAGTAGATGCCCAGAAAAAAGTTGTAGATTCTAAGGTGCAAGATGTTGCAAATGCTAAGGTTGCGGTAGATGACGGTGAAAAAGCAGTGAGCACTGTAAAAGACACAATCAAAAAATCCGAACAATCAGCAGCTAAACTAAAAGTGGAATTAGACGCAGCTAAAGCTGAAATGGATGGCAAGAAAAAAGCCTATGAAGAAACGAAAAAGCTTGCAGAAAAAGCTAATGAAGAGTTGTCGAAATTAAATACTAACAAAGCCGAAGAAGAAACTAAAAAGGCTGGATTATCTTCTAAGATGGAACAAGCAAAATCCGATAAAGAGGCTGCTGAAAAAGAGTTGAAGTCTGCTAACGTTAAATTGAAAGAATTGAAAGATTCTAAAAAGACACGTGAAGATTTGAAAGCCTCTATGGAAGAGCTATCCAACAAATCAGAGAAACTTCAAAATGTTTTAACCAATGTATCTAAGGATTTGAAAGAGAATGGTGCAAAATCAGACGTTGTTCAAGGAGAATTAGCTTCTTTAGAGAAAGAACAAGCTCGTTTAGATGATGTATTGGCTTATTATCACTCATTAGTTGATGAAATTATGACTATGACTTCTGGCGGCGTAGACTTAACAGAAGAAGAAGCTGAGTTGTTAAGTAAATTACAGGTTGCTATTGAAGCCTTAGAAAATGCAAATGAAGCATTAGCAGATGCTCAAGCAAAATACGACGTTGAAAAAGTTAAATATGATGCATTAGCTAAAGATGTTGAGAGTGCTAAAGCAGAATTAGCCAAAGCGGAAGCTGCATTAAATGCTTATTTAAGCCCTGCGCCAGCGCCTTCTCCAGAGACAAAACCTGAAGTAAAACCGGAAGCTAAGCCTTCGGTTCCAGAGACTAAGCCTGCCGGAAGTAAAAATGAAAATGTAATTACAACTCCAGCAAAAGGAGAGGGAATTACATTAACTGAAACTAAAAAAGAAGACACGACTACAGCTACAAATACAACTAAAACTCAGGATGGAAAAGTAAATACGGCTGCCGCAGCTGCATTAGGATTCTATGCATTGAGTGGTGTATTAGGACTTGCTGGTGTTGCATTTACTGGTAAACACGCTCGTAAAGAAGACTAGTTAATTACAGGAGAGATTTATGTCTCTCCTTGTTTTATGGAGAGGAATATGGCATTTAGAATAAAAATTCAAAATAGTCGTGGGGATTGGTATCAACTATTTCCAGACAATGTAGCACCCAAGTCATTTTTGCAGGTGATGAAGGTACAAAAGGCCACTTTTTATGAAGATGGTTCTTTTGAATGTACTATTTATGATATTCAGCCTGTGATTGATAGTTTAGAAAATTATATTAAGATCCAACAAAAAGAATTTAATTCGAGTCATTCATTAAGGGAAAGATTGAATAAAAGAAAAGCAGAAATGGACAATGGTATATACAAGGTAGTTCCTAATAGTTTATTTGATTTAACGAATGACTATGTACCCTATACACGAAATTTTAAAACGGGATATGATCTCTATCCAACATGGCGCATTATTGAAATGAATGCGATGTCTTGGCCAATGTTTATGTCCTATAATTTCATCAAATTTATTGAACCTTCAATTTATCGTGCTGATGAATTAAGCTTTAAGTTAAAAGAGAATGAAACTTTATTAGCGAAATGTTTTGTTGAATAAATAAGGCACTCATCATTTAAATGATGGGTGCCTTTTGATAATAGGTTAAAAGAATAAGGTGAAAAAAATCAATTGATTTTTTCACCTTATATTTTTTAGACAGCTTTTATTCCATTAATATATACATTTTTTATTGTATTATTTAAATCAATCAAACTTTTTGTACAAATTATAAAGTCAGCATCTTTGCCAGGTTTAATAGAACCAACTCGATTCTCTAAATGTAAGATCTTAGCTGGATTGATTGTGATGGCCTTGATGGCTTCTAACTCTGGTAGTCCTGCCTTATGTGCAAGTGCAGCATTTAATGGCAGATATTGTTGGGGATTGAATGGGGAATCGGTTGTGATCGCAAACAAGATTCCTTTTTCATACATCTTATTTGGAGTTTCAAACGAATCGTTGGCACATTCAAACTTATCTTTATGACAAAGACTTGGTCCACAAATACATGGAAAACCACTCTCTTTGATTTGATCTAGAATTGCTTGTGAATCTGTCGCATGATCTAAGGTGATTTCAATATCGTATTCTTTTGCGATACGAATTGCCGTTAACATATCATCCGCTCTATGCGCATGACACTTTAAGGGAATCTCTTTTTTGATGACTGGAATCATGGCTTCTAGTTTTTGATCATAAGCTACATCCTTACCAGATTCTTTCTTTATCATGTATTCCTTTGTCTTTTCTAATGTTTCTCTTAATAATGCACTAATCTGCATACGCGTATCAATTTTCTTTCCTTTGTAGCAATTCTTTGGATTTTCTCCAAAAGCTGCCTTCATCGCAATTGGATTTTGAATGCTCATTTCATCGATACAATTTCCTTTTGTCTTATACGCAAAGAAAGTTCCACCAATCACATTGGCACTACCAGGACCTGCAGCTACCGTTGTGATACCTGCTTCTAATGCAGTTTGTACAGTTTCATCCATTGGATTGCATCCATCAATACCACGCATGTTTGGAGTGATTGGATCTGTGATTTCATTTAA
>OGUM01001990.1_pt1 | contig 12971 bp, 9 predicted proteins | sample 1553631 | NCBI WGS metagenome assembly OGUM01 (sample SAMEA2580228, study PRJEB22360) | human gut metagenome | biome: human gut; feature: human-associated habitat; material: faeces | place: Denmark | collected 2008/2010 | reverse complement strand
CGCCGCGCAGATAGCAGTCGGCCAGATGATAGGAGGCGTTCTGCGTCAGCGCGTCGTCCGCTCCGCAGACCTGCTGCAAACAGGGCCGCGCCTCGTCGTAACGCGCCTGCCGATAGAGACTGTAACCCAGCAGGTAGTTTTCGTTGCGCCCCATCTCACCGCCGCTGCGCCGATAGGCGTCGAGGAACTCCTCCGTACGCCCGTAATCGCCCAGATGAAACCACCCCTCGGCCACGATACGCTCCAACTCGGTGCGGCGTTCGCCCGCCGCACGGTCGAGGAGCGAGCGCCCGTAGTGACCACATAGCGGTAATTACCCTCGTTGAACTCGATCTGCAACAGATAGAACGGCGCCACGGCGCCGTAGGCCGCCGAACGGCTCAACTCCGTAAATCCGGCTCTGGCCGCGGCGTTGTCGCCCCGGGCATAGGCGATATAGGAGATGTAGTAGAGCGCATGATCCGAATATTCGCTCGGCGAGGGGATGCGGCGGAAATAGCGCAGCGCATCGTCGTAATCGCCCTGCTGGAAACGGATGTACCCCATGCGGATGTCGTACTGCTCGCGGCGCGGCGCGCTCAACGCCTTGTAATCGGTCTGCGCGAAAGCCTCGCGGGCCTTTTCCATGTTCCCCGCGGCGCAGTAGAACGAACCGAGTGCGAAACGCACGTCGTTGGCGTAGACCGATTCGGGATAACGCTCCGCGAATTCGCGCAAGGCCCCTTCGGCATCGGGGCTGCCCAGCTCCACGGCGCAGGCGGCCAGGTAAAAATCCGCCTCCTGGGCCAGCAGGCGGTCCGAAGGCGTCAGCGCCGCCCTGACGCGCAGGAATTCCTGCCGGGCGTCGCTCCAGCGGCCGTAATCGAACAGGTCGCGGGCGCGCCCCGCGAGGGTCTCTATTTCAGGCCCGGCAGCCTGCGCGCCAAAGGCGCACGCCGCAAGGGCAAGGGTCAGCAATGAAATCCGGAATTTTCGCATATGCATTGTTTCACTAAATACGGGCAAATATACGAATTTTTACCCATCCGCACACTACCAAAGGAACGGAATTTGCCCCCGGGTTATTGTTGAACACAAAAACCGAAATCCATGATTGAAAAAGTAACTTTACAGATGTCCGGAAACGGGAAATTCCGGACCGAAAACGGCACCGGATGCGACGCGATGAATCCCAAGACCCTGATGCTCTACGCCGCGGCGCAATGCTCCGCCCAGACGGCGCTGATGATCATGCAGAAAGAGCGCATCACGCCCAAACGCTTCGAAATCAGCTTTTCGGGCGATTTATCCGCCGAGACGGTTCAATCCGAAAGCGTATACCGCTCGTTCCATGTGGTTTACAACGTCGAATGCAGCTCCGAAGACGACCAGGCGAAGGTCGGCCGCGCACTGGAACTGACACACGAAAAGTACTGCGGCATGGTGCAGATGCTGCGCAGGATCGCACCCGTGTCGCGCGAGATCGCGGTGGTCAGCACCCAGCCGGCGAAGGCGTAGAACGCCCGGCGGCAGGAAAAAACGGCGGAGAGATTCTCCGCCGTTTTTCTATTGCGCCGTGATGCGCTGGTAGTCCGACACCGCCACGGCATAGTTGTAGTGCGCCCGGATGGCGTTCGAATAGAGCTGAATCCAGCTCAACTGGGCTTGCAGGACGTCGAGGATCGTCGCCAGGCCTTCGCCGTAGGAATAGGTGCTGATGGAGAGGTTCTCGCCCGCGATGCGGAGGCTCTCTTCCGAGGCGTCGACCTGCGCGCGGCTCTGCACGAGGGCCGTCCAGCCGTTCATCTCCTCGCGCACGATGTCGTCGTGCACGAGCGCGGCGTTCCACTCCTGCTGCAACTGCACGGCGCGCGCGGCCCCCACGGCCCGGCGGCGTTCGCCCCAGTGGAAGATCGGCACGGAGAGTTTCACGAAAGCCGATCCGTCGACGTAGGTCGCACCCGTGCTGTTGGGGTAATAGGGCTGCCACATGCCGCCGACACCCACGCTCAGCTGCGGATTGAACGGCGCGCGGACGGCCCGGATTCCCGCCTCGGCCTGCTCCGAGCGCAGCCGTGCGGCGGCATAGTCGGGACGCCGCTCCAGCGCCTCGGCCGCCACGACCCGTCCGGGCATCGGCAGCGAGTCGCGGATGCCCTGCGCGAGCTGTACGCCGAGCGCGGCGTCGGTTCCGCGAAGGATGTTGAAGTTGTGGAGCGCAACCTCGTAACTCTGCTCGGCGCTCACGAGCGAATATTCGGCCTCGCTCAACCGTGCGTCGATCATCAGCACGTCGCCCTTGGCGATATAACCCTCCGAAAAGCGGCGGCCGACGACCTCCTTGAGCGAACGGATGATCGCGACATACTGCCGCATCGAGGCGGCATAGAGTTCCACGGCCGAGAGGTTCCAGTAGGCGTAGTCGGCGGCATAGCGCACGTCGAGGCGCGAAAACTCCTCGTCGCACAGCGCGATGCCGTAGCCCAGTTCGGCCTGCCGGGCCGCGGCCCGCACCGCACCGCCGCCGTAGACGGTCTGCACCAGCTGCGGCAGGAGGCTGAACGTCCAGCGTTCCACGCCGTCGAAATGGCGCACGGTCGCCGTGAAACTGCCGTCCATCGCGAGCCGCGGCAAGTAGCCCGTGCGGGCCTGCCCCGCCGTCTCGGCCGCCGCATCGCTCTTCGAGGCGGCGATCTTCAGCTGCCAGCTGTAATCGGCGACGGCAGCGCGGTAGTCGGCGAGCGAAGTCTGCCCCAGCACCGGGACGCAGAGCCAAAGGGCGATTATCGAAACTGTTATCTTCATGGCTTGCGGATATTGTAGAACAGCGCGTAGACCACCGGCAGGACGCAGACCGTCAGCAGCGTGGCGACCAGCAGTCCGCCCATGATCGTGGCGGCCATCGCGCCGAACATCGAGTCGAACAACAGCGGCAGCATGCCCAGAATGGTCGTTCCCGAGGCCATCGCCACCGGGACGATACGGCTGCGCGTCGCAGAGGTCAGGGCCTCGTAGGGGTCTTTGCCCGCGGCCCGCAGCACGCCGATCTGCTCGACGAGCACCACGGCGTTCTTGATGTTCATGCCGACGAGTCCCAGCAACCCCAGCAGGGAGAAAAAGTTGAACACCTTGCCCGTGACGGCCAGTCCCAGCACCACGCCGATGAAGATCAGGGGGATCATCAGCAGAATGACGACCGGCTCGCGGTAGTTGCGCAGCAGCAGCAGCAGGACGATGAGGATGAGCACCAGCGTCAGCGGCATGTATTCGGCCAGCGCCTCGTTGGACTCCTGCTGGCTCTCCTGCTCGCCGAAGACCTTCATCGAGTAGCCTTCGGGAAGCACCACGGCGCGGTCCACCGAATCGCGCAGCGCGGCGAACAACTGCATGGTGTTGACCCCGCGGCCCGGGTCGCATTGGGCCTTCATCACCCGCTGGCGGTTGAAACGCTTGATGACGCCCGGCCGGAAATCGAAACGGAATCCGTCGGTCGCCTGCTCAATCGAAAAGACCTTGCCCGAAGGATTGAAGATCGGCAGGGCCTGCAAATTGGTCAGGTTATACGAACCGATGTTCTCGTCTTTCAGAAGGATCGGCATGAACTGGTCGCCCTCGCGGTATTCGCCCAGCGTGTATCCCTGCGTGGCGATGGTGATGCCGCGGGCCATCTGGCTGCGGGTGATACCGATGCGCTGGCCCTTCATCTGCGAGTAGACCGGCTGCCACATCGGCACGCGGTTGCCCCAGCCGTTGCGGATGTTTACGGCTCCGGGGGTGCGCCACATCACCTCTTCGGCCCGGGCCGCGAGACGGCGCAGCGTGTCGACGTCGTCGCCGATGAAGCCGAATTCGATGGCCGCGTCGGGCACGGGCGAGAGCTTGAAGAGCGACGAGCGCAGCCACACGTCGGGAAAATTCGCGGTGACATAGGCGTTGAAACGCTCCTCGACAGCCTCGGTCTGCCGCTTGTCGTGCAGCTCGACGAGGATGTTGCCGAAATTGGGACGCAACGAAATGCTGCTGCTGGCCAGGTAATAGCGCGGCGGCGTCGACCCGAGCGTCATCGAGACGGTCTTCACCTCGGGCTGCGCGCGCAGCCACTCCTCCATGGCGAGCAGATTACGCTCCGTATCGCGGATATTATACCCGTCGGGCAGCAGCACGTCGGCCCGGAAATAGGGTTTGTCGAGCGACGGAAAGAAGTTCTGGGGCATCAGCCCCATGACGGCCAGCGACAGGACGAACAGCCCCGCGACCGTCGCCGCGACGGCCCACCGCCACCGCAGCAGGGCAGCCAGCAGGCGGTCGAAAGCGCGGTAGAAGCGCGTGTCGTAGGGATCGCCGGCGACAGGTTTCACCTTGAGCATGAAATTGCCGAACAGCGGCGTCTGCGTCAGGGCCAGCACCCAGCTCAACAGCAGCGAGAGGGCCAGCACGACGAACAGCGGCTTGACGATCTCGGCCACCGACGAGGGGGCGAGGTACAGCGGCAGAAACGAGAATATGGCGATCAGCGTGGCCCCCAGCAGGCTCCACCGCGGGGCGTTGGCTCCCTCGACGACGGCCGTGCGGCGTGCCGCGCCCCGCAGCATGGCCTGTTGTGCATTGTCGGTGACGACGATGGCGTTGTCGACGAGCATGCCCATCGCGATGATGAAACCGGCCAGCGAGGTGCGGTTCAGCCCCTCGCCCAGAAACTGCATCAGGAGCAGCGTGCCGCCGATCGAGAAGAGCAGCGAACTGCCGATCAGCACCCCGGCGCGGAAGCCCATGACGAGCATGATGATCAGAATGACGATCGCAACCGACTCGGCGAGGTTGAGAATGAACGTGGAATTGGCCTCCCGGGCGATGCGGTTCTCGGGATAGAGCACCGTCAGCTCCATGCCCAGCGGCATCTGCCGCGTGAGCGAAGCCAGCAGGGATTCGATCTCCGCACCGGTCTTCACCACGTCGACGCCCTCCTCGGTCGAGACGCCGATGCCCACGGCGCGGCGGCCGTCGACGCGCATCATCGTCTGCGGCGGCTCGGCGTAGCCCCGCTCGACGCGGGCGATGTCGCCCAGGCGGTACTGTTTGCCCGAAGAGGAGATCAGCAGCTGGTCCGAAAGGTCGTCGAGCGTCTTGTAGGTCCCGTCCTCGAGAATCTGTATCTGGAGTTTTCCGGCCTGCTTCTCGCCGCTGTCGACGATGGAATTCTGCTGGCCGATGGTCGCGACGATGGTTTCGGGACGGATGGCGAAATTGGCCAGCGTCGCCATGCTGACATAGACGTTCACCACGGGCGTCTGTTCGCCGTAGAGGACCACCTTCTGCACGCCGTCGACCGTCACGAGCGCCGTTTTGAGCCGCTGCGCCCAGTCGCGCAGTTCGGACCAGGTGAAGCCTCCGTCGACCGAAAGCCCGTAGTAGATGCCGTACACGTCGCCGAAATCGTCGGCGACGGTCACCGCCGAAGCCCCCGCGGGCAGGCGCGGCTGGACGTTGAGCACCTTGCGGCGCAGTTCGTCCCACAGTTGCGGAATTTCGGCGGCGGGTGTGGCCGGGTCCAGTTCGACCTGTATCTTCGAAAGCCCGTAATAGGATTCCGAAGTGATTTTATGCACGCGGCGCATCGACTGCACCTCGCGTTCGATGGGTTCGGTGACAAGCTCCTCGACCTGCTGCGGCGTGGCCCCCGGATAGGAGCAGACGAGCGACGCCGACTTGATGACGAAGACCGCATCCTCCTTCTTGCCCAGCGTGGCGAACCCCAGGGCGCCTCCCGCCAGCAGCACGGCGAGGAAGAACCAGATCACCTTGGCGCTGCGCAATGAATATTCGGGCAGGTTCATGGCGGCGTCAGTTTAAGATGCGGACCCGTTCGCCCTCGCGCAGCTGGTAAACGCCCGCCGTGATGACCCGTTCGCCGGGCGCAACGCCGCTGTCGACGACCACCCGGTCGCGGCCGAACAGCTCCCCGAGCGTCACCTCGCGGCGCATGACGCGGTCGCCCGCGCCGACGATCCAGACGTAGGTCCCGCCCCCGGCCGGGGCGTAGACGGCCGAAACGGGCAGCGACACGGCATCGGGAACGGGATCGGCGCTCAACATGGTGATCGTGCACGACATGCCGGGCGAGATGCGGTAACGGGCCGGATCGGGGTTTTCGAGAGTCAGCGACACGGGGAATCCCGAGGCGTCGGACGAGGTTTCGACATACTCTTTCAGGCGGGCCGGAATGGCCGCGCCCCGGTAGTTGTCGAACGCGACGGTAAAGCGCGTGGAGCTGTCCCGCAACAGCGGCAGCGCGTTTTCGGGCAGCGTGAACTGGACGGTCGAGGTGACGGGATTGACCAGCCGGAGAATCGGCTGTCCGGCCTGCACGCGTTCGAAATTATCGACGTACTTGCGCTCGACGACCCCGGCGAACGGGGCCTTCAGGCGGGTGTCCTTCAGCAGGTCGAGGGTGTTCTCGTAGGTCGAGCGGGCCTGCGCATAGCGCGTCGCGGCCGCTTCGGCCTCCTGCCGCGACACCGCCTCGTGCTCCAGCAGCCGCTGCATGCGCTGCTGCTGCGAGCGGGTCTCCTCGAAGGCCGAGCGGGTCGCCGCGACCTGCAACTCGATGTCCCGGGGGTCGAGTTCGGCGAGCAGCTCCCCCTTCTTCACGCCCGCGCCCTGCGAAACGGGCACGTCGAGGACCTGCCCCGCCACCTTGAAGGCGAGGTTCACAGCGTCGTCGGGAGTAGCCATGCCGGCGAAATCCTTGTCGATAAGCCCTGCGCCGGCAGCCGTCGCCACCTTCACGGGGCGTACCACCGCAGGTGCGGGCGTCTTACGGGAACACGCCCCGGCAAGCAGGGCGATCGCTAAAATGGGGATGATTCGCATACGAAAAAAGTTGACACCGTTTCCGGCGTCAACTTTCATACCAGCGTCCCGCAGGATGCCCCTACGGACGAATATCGCGACAGTTCTTTTTAGAGGTGATGGTTCCGTCGTCCAGCACGACAAGCCCGTTATCGGCGCGGAGCATGGTTTTCATCGTCGAGGCGTCGATGTTGTAGCACCGCACCTCCACCGTGCCGAACTCGTGCCACGTGACGCCGTAAAGCGGATCGGGCGTCAGGCAGACCACGTGCGCACCCTCCTCACGGGCGCGCTCCGCAAGCCGGGCCATGCGCCGTGCGCACGAACGCGGCAGGCGGTCGAAAGCCGTGACGCAGAGCATGTAAACCCGCCCCGGCATCGTCAGCACCTCCTCCGTGGCGTCGCCCTCGGCGTCGCGCAGGGCGAATTCGCTCACAAGAGGTCTCACGGCCGGGACTTCGCTCGTGGTGCGGGTGTCGACCCACTCCCATTTTTCGGCATCCTGCCACTCGGTGTCTTCCAGCGAGAACTCGCGCTCGCGGCCCGTCCGCCTGTTGCGGTAGACCAGCACGGTTTCCGACTCGCCCGGCTCGACGATAGGAGCCTGCATCGCCTCGCGGATATTGACCCCGACCTTATAGGGCAGGAAATCCACGAGCGGCAGGTGAATGTAACAGTAATAGCCGAGGTACATCGCCAGAAAGAAGAACGTGCAGGTAAGCACGATCTCCAGCGGTTTGAAGGCGAAAATCTTGTCGGGCCGGTAACGCCACCACACCACGAAGGCCATCGGCAGCAGCACGACGTTCTTGACGAAAGTCTCCCACGGGGTAAGTTTCAGCGCCTCGCCGAAGCACCCGCAGTCCTCGACGGGGATGAGCGTGGCGCTCAACAGCGTCAGCAGCGTGAAGAAAACCATCGACAGCACGGCGAAGATCGAAATCAGCCGGATACGGACCTTGAACAGCAGCATGCAGCCCATCATCAGCTCCGCGCCGCACAGCCAGATCGAAAAGACCATCGCCCCGGACTGCAGGTAGTCGAGTCCGTAGATCGAAAGATACTCGTTGACCTTCAGCGCCGTGCCCCACGGATCTATCACCTTCGTGAAACCCGAAACGATGAACGTGCAGGCGAGGATCAGCCGGCAGACGTTGGCCGCGATTTTGAAAGTCCGGGTCTTTCTCATCGCGCGTCGAGTATCGGGGCCAGCACGGCCCGTATTTTTTCGAAATTATGTTCGGGCGAACCCATCGCCCCCGACGGATCGCTGCAATCGACCACACGCAGCGAATCGTCCTTCGCCGCGGCGGCGAGGTACACCTCGCGCACGCGCCGTTGCAGGTCGAGAGCGTCTTCGTGAATGTCCCGGCTGCCTTGCAGGTAGTCGCGGTCGTCTCCCTCGCGGACCTCCGTGAGCTTTCGTTCGGTGAAGGCGAACGGCACGTCGAGGAACAGCGACAGATCGGGGCGCGGCAGGTCGTTGTAACCGAATTCCAGGTCCAGAATCCACTGCGCGAGGCGGTCGCGCCGCTCGCCGGCAGGTAGTTTCGCACACTGGAAACCCACGTTCGAATAGACGTAACGGTCGAGGACCACGGCTTTGCCTTCGGCGATCCACGCCCGGATCTGCGGGCCGGCCGCCGCCCGGTCGCCCGCGAAGAGCAGGGCCACCAGATAGGGGTCGACTTCGTTCACGCCGCCGAATTCGCCGCGCAGAAAGCGGGCGATCAGTTCGCCGTAGACCGGCGCATCGAAACGCGGAAAATGAACGTATTCGCTCTCCACGCCACGTTCTGCGAGCAACTGGCGCAACATCCGGATCTGGGTCGACTTGCCCGCTCCGTCCAAGCCTTCGAGTACGATGAACATAGGTAGTAGTTTTTAATTTTCAGTTGCGCAGCATCTTCACGGCCCGTTCGACCCCGGCGGCCAGCGCATCGGCCTCCGCAAGCGTATTGTACAGTGCGAACGAGGCCCGGCACATGCCCGTCGTCCCGTAGTGGTCCATCACCGGCTCGGCGCAGTGCTGGCCCGTGCGGACCGCAATGCCCAGCTTGTCGAGAATCATCCCCATATCATAGGGATGCACCCCCTCGACATTGAACGAGAGAATGGCGCACTTGCCGGGCGCCGTGCCGTAAATCCGCAGTCCGCCGATCCCCTCCAGCCGCTCCGTGGCGCGGTGCAGCAGCGTCTCCTCGTGGGCTTCGATCTCCGCAGGGTCGAACCGCTGCATGAACTTCACCGCCTCGCCCAGTCCGATGGCGCCCACGAAATTGGCCGTTCCGGCCTCGAATTTCAGCGGCACGGGGGCATAGGTGGTCTTCGCGAACGTCACCGTGTCGACCATGTCGCCGCCGCCCATGAACGGCGGCATCCGTTCCAGCAGTTCGCGCTTGCCGTACAGCACGCCGATTCCCGTCGGCCCGTAGAGTTTGTGGCCCGAGAAGGCGTAGAAGTCGCAGTCCATCGCCCGGACATCGACCCCGCCGTGAACCACGCCCTGACAGCCGTCGACAACGACAACGGCCCCGACGGCATGCGCCGCTGCGACCACCGTCCGCAGGTCGGGCCGCGTGCCGAGCGTGTTGGACGCCTGCGTGACGGCCACCACGCGCGTACGTTCGTCCACGAGCGACGGCAGGAGGTCCGTGCGCAGCGCTCCCGCCTCGTCGAACGGAAGCACGCGGATTTCGGCCCCCTTGCGTTCGGCCAGCATCTGCCACGGCACGATGTTCGAGTGGTGCTCCATCTCGCTGACGAGGATGTTGTCCCCCGCTCCGACGAAGGCGTCGCCCCAGGCGTAAGCCACCGTGTTGAGCGACGCCGTGGCGCCCGCCGTGAAGACGATCTCCTCCTTCGCGGCCGCCCCGACGAACGACGCGATCCGCTCCCGGGCGGCTTCATACAACACCGTCGCCTCCTCCGAGAGGAAATGCACCCCGCGGTGAATGTTGGCATTCAGCTCCCGGTGAAGGCGATCGACCGTCTCGATCACCGTCCGGGGTTTCTGCGCCGTAGCCCCGCTGTCGAGGTAAACCAGCGGCTTGCCGTAGACTTCGCGGTGCAGGATCGGGAACTCCTCCCGTATTTTTTCAACGTCGAACATTTCTCACAGGGTTTCGATTTTCGCCGCGGCCCGTTCCAGGATCGCCCCGCACAGCGGCTCGATGCCGCAGCGGGTCACCACGTCGCCGACGAATCCCTCGATCTGCAACCGCCGGGCCTGGGCTTCGCTCAAACCGCGCTGGCGCATGTAAAGTATCGCCTCGGCATCCATCTGCCCCACCGTCGCGCCGTGCGAGCATTTCACGTCGTCGGCGTAGATTTCCAGCTGCGGCTGGGTCGTGATGCGGGCCGTCCGGCTCAACAGGATATTGCGGCTCTGCTGCCGGGCGTCGGTGCGCTGGGCGTCGGGGGCCACGTAGACCATTCCGCAGAACTCCCCGACAGCCTGCCCGCCGGCAACACCTTTGATGTAGGAATTGCTGCGACAATCGGCGACATTGTGTCCCGTGCGAAGTTTCACCACGCAGTGCTCATTGCCCGCGGCGAGGAATACCCCGCCCAGTTCGTTTTCGGCATCCGCGCCGTCGAGGTCGATGCGGTACGAGGCGTTGGCGCTCGACAACTGCACCGTCGTCAGGCGGCAACGGCTGCGGGCAGCCTGCTTCACCGAGACCTCGGCAAACGCCTCGGCCGTAAACAATTCGGTCAGCTCCAACTGCGCCTCCTCGCCCAACTCCACCTCCACGACCGACATGTCGGCCGCGGTGTGCAGCACGACGATCCGCGCCGAAGCGCCGGCAACGGCCTCGATGCGGAGCTTCCGGGGATCGACCGCCGCAAAGGGTTCGGCCGCAGCCCCGTCGATCCGGAGCACCTCGCCATCCGCCGGACGAAACCTGCGGATGATGTCGAGAATCGCCTCCATTACCGGTCGTATTCGTTGATGAGCCAATCGTACCCCTCCTTCTCGAGCCGAAGGGCCAGCGACTTGTCGCCCGAATGGATGATACGGCCCTTGTAGAGCACGTGCACCACGTCGGGCACGATGTAGTCCAGCAAGCGCTGGTAGTGCGTGATGACCACCGTGGCGTTATCCGCCCGGTGGAGTTTGGTGACGCCCGTGGCGACGATGCGCAGGGCGTCGATGTCGAGCCCCGAGTCGGTCTCGTCCAGGATCGCCAGCTTCGGATCGAGCATCGCCATCTGGAAAATCTCGTTCTTCTTCTTCTCGCCGCCCGAGAAGCCTTCGTTCACGGCCCGCGAGGTGAGTTTCGACGAGAGTTCCACCACGGCGCTCTTCTCGCGCATGAGTTTCAGGAATTCGGCGGCCGAAAGCGGCTCCTCGCCGCGGAACTTGCGCTGTTCGTTGACGGCCAGCTTCATAAAATTAGCCATCGTGACGCCCGGGATCTCCACCGGATACTGGAAGCCCAGGAACAGCCCCAGCCGCGCCCGGTCCTCGATGGGCATCGACAGCAGGTCGCGGCCCAGAAACTCGGCCGACCCTTCGGTGACGGTGAATTTCTCATTGCCCGCCAGCACCGACGCCAGCGTCGACTTGCCCGAGCCGTTAGGCCCCATGATGGCATGCACCTCACCGGCCCTGACTTCGAGGTCGATACCCCGGAGAATCTCCTTGCCGTCGACCGAGGCGTGTAAATTATGTACCTTTAACATATCATCAACTTACTATTATTCTCGTTTCCTTTTTTCGCTCTCGCAGGTCGTTTCCACGGCGTTCCGCCGTGTTTGCAAGCCTGACCCCACCCTAAACCCCTTCCTCGGGAGGGGCTTATCGCATGCGACCGGATTGCAGACGCAAACAGCAAACTACCCTACGCTGCCTTCCAACTGGAGAGCCAGCAGTTTTTGCGCCTCGACGGCGAATTCCATCGGCAGTTTGGCCAGCACCTCGCGGGCATAGCCATTGACGATCAGCCCCACGGCGTCCTCGGTCGAGAGTCCGCGCTGGTTGCAGTAGAACAGCTGGTCGTCGGAGATTTTCGAGGTCGTGGCCTCGTGCTCCACCACACCCGTCGGGTTGCGCACGTCGATCACCGGGAAGGTGTGCGCCCCGCACTTGTCGCCGATCAGCAGCGAATCGCACTGCGAGTAGTTGCGGGCGTTCTCCGCCCCCTTCGCCACGCGGACCATGCCGCGGTAGGAGTTCTCGCTCCGGCCCGCCGAAATGCCCTTCGAGACGATGCGGCTGCGGGTGTTGCGGCCGATGTGGATCATCTTCGTCCCCGTGTCGGCCTGCTGGAAATTGTTGGTCATGGCCACCGAGTAGAACTCCCCGACGGCGTTGTCGCCGGCGAGGATGCAGCTCGGGTATTTCCACGTGATCGCCGAACCCGTCTCGACCTGCGTCCACGACAGGCGGGCGTTCTCTCGGCAGATGCCGCGCTTGGTGACGAAGTTATAAATGCCGCCCCGGCCCTGCTTGTCGCCGGGATACCAGTTCTGGACGGTGGAATACTTCACCTCGGCGTCCCGCTCGACCACGATCTCGACCACGGCGGCGTGCAGCTGGTTCTCGTCGCGCTGCGGCGCGGTGCACCCTTCGAGGTAGCTCACGTAGGCGCCCTCGTCGGCCACGATCAGCGTGCGTTCGAACTGCCCCGTGCCAGCGGCGTTGATGCGGAAATAGGTCGACAGCTCCATCGGGCAGCGCACCCCCTTGGGGATGTAGCAGAACGAGCCGTCGGAGAAGACCGCGGCGTTCAGCGCAGCGTAGAAGTTGTCGGTATAGGGCACGACGCTCCCGAGGTATTTTTTCACCAGCTCGGGAAAGTCGCGCAGCGCCTCGGAGATCGAACAGAAGAGGATGCCCTTCTCGGCCAGCACCTCCCTGAAAGTGGTCTTGACCGACACGGAGTCCATCACGGCGTCGACCGCGACGCCCGCAAGAGCCATCTGCTCTTCGAGCGGGATGCCCAGTTTGTCGAACGTGCGCTTCAGCTCGGGGTCGACCTCGTCCATCGAACCGAGCTGCTTTTTGGGCTTGGGAGCCGCGTAGTAAATAATGTCCTGAAAGTCGATCGGGGGGATCGTCAGGTGGGCCCAGGTCGGAGGCTCCAGCGTCAGCCAATGGCGGGAGGGCGCCACGCGGCCCCCGGGCTTTTTTGCCG
>OGUM01001985.1_pt1 | contig 13006 bp, 10 predicted proteins | sample 1553631 | NCBI WGS metagenome assembly OGUM01 (sample SAMEA2580228, study PRJEB22360) | human gut metagenome | biome: human gut; feature: human-associated habitat; material: faeces | place: Denmark | collected 2008/2010 | reverse complement strand
CCGCCTATAAAAATGCTGAGCATTACGACCAACACCACCATAAGAGCTGGCAGGGTCATTTACAGGCTGTCCTGCGCAGCACGGAAAAGACCGGACCTGTGACTGTGACCTTTACCGCCGACGGCTGCGCTCCGGCAATCCTGCATTTGAGCGCTGAATGAGGAGAAAATTATGAAAAATCACGGAATGAACCCGTATCTCCCAAGCTGGGAGTATGTGCCGGACGGGGAACCGCATGTGTTTGGCAAACGTGTCTATATCTACGGCAGCCATGACCGCTTTGCCGGCTATGCTTTTTGCCAGAACGACTATGTATGCTGGTCAGCCCCGGTGGATGACTTGACTGATTGGCAGTACGAGGGCATCATCTACACCCGCGCCGAAGCTGCCCATAACGAGGATGGCCGCCAGTGCCTGTATGCCCCCGATGTGACCTGCGGTCCGGATGGACGCTACTATCTCTATTATGCGCTGAACGAAACCTCTGCCATCTCGGTGGCTGTCTGTGATACCCCCGCAGGGAAATATACCTATTACGGGGATGTTCATTACCCGGATGGCACGACTTTGGGCGCACGCCCCGGTGATGAGCAGCAATTTGACCCCGGTGTGCTGACCGAGGGGAAAACCACATGGCTATACAGCGGCTTCTGCCCGCCGCTGATGCCGGGTCGCACAGGGGCGCTCTGTTATCGCCTTGCGTCCGACATGCTGACTGTTGAGCAAACCTATCCGGCTGTTGTACCCGGTGCCCAGACTGCAAAAGGAACGGGCTTTGAGGGACACGCATTTTTCGAGGCAAGCAGCATCCGCAAAGTGGGGGATACGTACTATTTTATCTACTCGTCCGAGTTGAGCCATGAACTGTGCTATGCTGTCAGTGACAGCCCCTGCCGCGGCTTTGTTTATGGCGGCACGCTGGTAGATAATGCCGATTTAGGCTTGTGTGATACGGCGCGGTATTTTACGGGCAACAACCACGGCAGTATCGAGCAGATAAATGGGCGCTGGTATGTGTTCTACCATCGCCACACGAATAGCAGCCTGTTCTGCCGTCAAGGCATGGTGGAACCGATTGAAATTTTGCCGGACGGGCGTATCCCGCAGGTGGAAATCACAACAAGCGGACCGAACGGCGCTCCCTTGCCGGCTGTCGAATTGCGTGAACTGCCTGCCTATGCCGCCTGTAACCTGTATATGACGCAGCCGCCGCAGGTCAATGCCGAGGCCGGGCAGAATCCGTTCCCGTACATCACGCAGGACGGCGCGGATGTCATGCCGGAAAGTGAAAGTAAACCGGAAGCATATATCTGCAATTTAACTCCCGGTACGGTAGTTGGATTCAAATATCTGAATTTTCAGAATGTCACGAAAGTATCGGTCAAGACGCGTGGTATGTGCTATTATGGCGGCTTTGACGTACTCCTCACTGCGGATGGTGAGCCGATTGGCACGGTTTCAGCGGCAAGAGGGAACGAGTGGAGATGGCAGACAACGGAACTGGCAATCCCTAATGGAATCAGTGCCATTTATTTCCGCATGAAGGGCTATGGAACACTGTCGTTGGCCGCCGCGAAGTTTCATTGAGAAAGGAACAAATCCATGCTGGAAGATTATCAAAATAAGGTCTGCGTTGTAACGGGTGCCGCCAGCGGCATCGGCAAAGCACTGTGTGAAAAACTGGTGGCACTGGGCGCACAGGTATACGCACTGGATCGCAATAAAGCAGATATAGAGGGCTTGTCAGCCTTTGTTGAAACAGATTTGTCCGATAAAGGAAGCATTGATGCCGCCTTTGGCGTTTTGCCGCAGGTGATTGACCGATTCTTCGGTGTGGCGGGTCTGTCCGGGGCGCGGACAAGTTACTGGCTGACGTTCACAGTGAATTTTATAGCAAACAAGTACATGACCGATACCTATTTGGAAAAACGCATTCCGTCCGGCGGCAGCATTGCCTATGTGACAAGCTGTGGTGGTCTGATGTGGGAAAAATGGCGCAAAGAGTATGTGAAAGTTATGGACTGCAAGACGTGGGATGAAATGGTTGCGTTTATGAAGTCAGTTTCTCCTAAGGATGGCGTGGGTGTTATGGCCTACACCCTCTCCAAGCGTGCCATGAACTACTACACCTCGCTGAAAGCCGTGGAGCTTGGAAAGCGTGGGATCCGTGTGAATGCATTGCTGCCGGGCTCCACCGACACCGGTATGAAAAAAGAATTTGAGAAAATGGCCGGCGGGCAGGATAATCTTATCAAAGAAAACGGCGGCGCAGGACGCCTTGCCACCCCACAGGAGATGGCCGATCCGCTGCTGTTCCTTAACAGTGATATGGCCGCCTTTGTTTCCGGATTGTTGCTGATTGCAGATATGGGTCACAACTGTGAAAAGACGCTGGGATTCTGCAAAAATCAGTTGGATGTTCCCGCAGCACTGAAACTGTATAACACGAAGTTTTTTCAGAACAAGTTGAAAACCAATCAGTGATATTTGATGTGCGCGGTTTCTTTTATTATTTAGATCACCGCATGATTGACGATATTACGCGCAGTATTTGATTTTTATTGAATTCACATCAAAATTTGCGGGAAAAGTGTACCCTTACGCCCGGATAGAGCAGAGAAAATATATAAGAGCCCGGAGGGCCTTACCAAATCGGTAAGGTCCTCCGGGCTCTTTTTTCTCTCCCCGGAAAGTGTATTCAAATGGGGTACACGAGGCAACAGGAAAAATCAAGAAAGGATGTGAGCATATGACAAATACCATATTTTACAACGGTTTGCAATGGGAAAATCAGCGAACAGCATTTCATTCTTTTCGTAAATCAGATACCCACCGACCTATGGTTTTCGCCATAAGCTGGTGGGCATCTGTTGTTCTGGCTTATAATTCACTGATGGTTGCAGTAATGGGCTGCATGAGGATTCGCCTGACCGGGTTATATACTGCCAGCACCACAGCCGCCAGCACGACTACGACAATCACGGCAAGACAGCTCCACGGCATCTGCCACGCTGCACCGAAATAATGGGTGATGAGCAGGATATACAGCTTCCGATTCAGCACAAGACCCAGCGCAATGCCCACCACAAGACCGGACACCGCATAGGTGCCAGCTTCGGCAGAGATCATGCGTTTCAGCTGTGCATCATCCATCCCGATGGCACGCAGGATGCCATACTGCTTCATTCGTGCCGACACGCTCATGGAAATGCTGTTGATGATGTTCAGAATGGTGATTCCTGCAATCACGATGAGAAACGCATAGACCACCAGATGGAACGCCCAGTAGGTGCTTTGTATCATCCGATTTCCTTCGATTCGGTTGGAAAAAACAACCTGCTTGTTTAACGTGTCGCTCAGCAGGGTGTGTATTTGTGCAATGGCTGCGTCTGCTGTGGTATCTTTTAGTTGAATATCGATCACCGCATAGCGGTTTTGCCCGGTCAGCTGATGGAAGGTTTCTTCGGTGCAGATAACAATCGGGAAATCGGTACTACTGAACGGGCTGTCGTTCAATACACCCACGACTGTGAGCTTTGCATCCTCCAGCTGAATGGTATCACCCACGGTCAGGGAGTTGCTTTTGTCGAATACCGTCAGCACAGGGTATGTGCCATCCTCCGGCTCCTGCGGAAGGGTTCCGCCAATCAGGTCTTTTTTCGCCCAGCCAAACTGTATCGTATCGTATGAAATCAGGTCGATGGACCCCTGTTTTCCCTGATATTCCGCCGGGAGCGGGCAATACATCCGCCCGAATGCGTGTTTGACTTCCGGCAGAGCTTCCAGCTGCTCCACCAGCACCGGGTCAAGGACATTTTGCCCGGATGTTTCAGCCACCGATAAGTCCGGTGCGTAGGACTGCACCGGATTCAGCGCAAATCCAACCCAACGAAGCAAAACCGAAAAGCTCAAAAACAGGAGAATGCTTAACGCAAAGGAACCTGTCATCAGAAGCAAGTTCTTTTTGGACGAGGTTGCATGGCTCACGCCCAAAGAAAGCTCTGCACGACTTCCAAACAACCGAGCATGACACGGAGAATCCGCTGCATTTTCCACCGCATTCCCAGTTGCTGCTGTGATCGGAGAAGCTTTTGCCGCCCGCCGTGCCGGAGAAGATGCCGCGAACCAAACCGTGATAAGTCCCAGCACGGAACCACAGATAATACCGACCGGGCTGATGCCAAGCACTGGTAAAGAGCTGAACTCCTCGCCGATAAATCCACGCAGAAAGGAACACAATCCCCATGTGGAAACGATTCCCAGCACACATCCTGCTGGAACAGCAGTTTTACACCAGAAAAGGGCTTCCAGCCGGACAAGCATCCGAACCTGATTTTTTCCTGCCCCAAGACAACGCAGCATTCCATAATAGCTGGTACGCTGAGCTACATTGCTGTTGATGCTGCCTGTGATCATAAAAATTCCGGCAAGGACGACCATGCCAGCCAACACAGCCGCTACCGCATATAAGCCTACAATATAATCGTTGTTGCTGCTTGCGTTCAACGCCATCAGGTAAGTATTTTCGGAGATTTTTTCTTCTGAAATTCCGTACTTGTTTTCGATGTTCACAATGGACTGCCGCAAATTGGTACGTGGCTTGAACTGGATGAAATACTGTGTTTCAAAGGATTCTTCTACCTGTGCGGCAATCTGAGAAAATGTACTGCGGTTCATCACCAGCACAACAGCATCATACTGGTTCGTATCGGAGGTATCCTCATTGAAACCTGCGACAGTAAGCGAAATGGTCTGTCCATCCGGGAGCGTCAGCGGAATCGCTGTACCGACCGTAACATCCAGCCAATCCCGAATGTTTGCTGTCACGAGCACTTCGCCATCCGCCGGGGCAGTGCTACACTGCATTCCCGGAAAGATTTGAAGGATTGCATCATCTGCTCCTACCAGTGCGGCACGTTTATCTCCGGCAAAGTAGTTTTCCGTAAGGGAAGCGTTGATGTCGCTATACGCCGAAAATGCAGCAACATCCTCCTGTGCGGCAAGCTCTGCGGCTGTTTCAGGGGAGATGTCCTTTACCATGATATGCCAGTTTCCGTTTTTGTTCAGCTGGTTTGAGGTTTCCATCCGAATCGCCATATCTGCCATACTGAACACCGCCGTGACCAGAAACACCGCAAGGACGATGCACAAAATCGTCATGCGGTTCTGCCGTCTGCGTACCTTGGCAGAAATCGGGATCAGGCTCAGATAGCTTTTCATTTCTGTGCTGCTCATTCCCGGCACCTCCCAAAATCGGTCAGGCAGCCGTCCGATACCTGCAACACCCGGTCTGCCGTCTGCGCAATACTGCGGTTGTGGGTGATCATCAGGATGGTCTGCTCGTATTTCCGGGATGTTTCTTTTAGCAGGGCAATGACCTCGCTGGTGTTCTGGGTGTCCAGATTGCCGGTCGGCTCATCCGCCAAAATCAGTGAAGGGCGGGTCATCAGGGCGCGGCCAATGGCTACCCGTTGCTGCTGCCCACCGGAAAGCTGACTTGGCAGATGCTTCCGACGGTCTTTCAGATTCAGCACGGTCAGCAGTTCTTCCAGATATGCCCTGTCCGGCTTTTGGTAGTCCAGCAGCACCGGGAACAGGATGTTCTGTTCTACGGTCAGTTCCGGGATGAGGTTGAATGCCTGAAAGATAAAACCGATATTGCGGCGGCGGAAGATCGTCAGTTCCCGGTCTTTCATGGCAAAAACATCCTTGCCATCAATCAGCACCTTGCCGGAAGTCGGCGTATCCAGTCCACCAATCAGGTTGAGCAGGGTGCTTTTGCCGGAGCCGGATTCGCCAACGACCGCCACATATTCGCCTTTCGGCACTGAAAAGCTAACATCTTTCAGCGCATGGACAGCGGTTTCTCCGCTGCCGTAGGTCTTGCAGAGATGGTTGACTTCTAATAGTTCCATAGTGTATCCCTCGCTTTGCAGGTTCCTTCGATTCAGACGGATTATCTCTGTCTGTGCAGAAAAGGATATCACGTCAACATTACTGCAAGCCTACACTCAGCCTACAATTTTGTAGGAATCGGAAAATTCAGAGTAAAGGTCGTGCCCTTTCCCAGCTCGCTGTCTACTTCAATGGTGCCGTGATGGGCTTCCACAACGGCTTTTGCCAGCGGCAGACCCAGCCCGATGCCCTGTGTATCCTGTGAAAAGCGGCTGCGATAAAACCGTTTGAAGATATGGTACAAATCTTCCGGGTGGATGCCGCTGCCGTTGTCGCGCACTTTGATCTGAACCATGGACGGCAGTGCATTCCACTCTACCTGAATCGTATCTCCGCTCTTTGTGTGGTCAAGGGCATTCTTTACAAGATTGTCCACAGCTTCCTGCATCCAGTCACGGTCGCACCAAAGTGTAACCGCCTCTGAGCCGGACAGAACAAGCTTTTTCTGTTCCTGTTCTGCACGATAGTTATACTGCCGCGCGATATCCTGCACCATTTCAGCAACATTTTCGTTTTTCTTCTCCAAGACGACCGAACCGGCATCCAGCCGGGTGATTTTGAGCAGATTCTGCACCAGCGTTTCGATGCGGTCCAACTCCTGTTCGGACAGGTCTGCAAACTCTTTGACCTCCGACGGCGAAACAGCTTCGTCCTGAAGCAGACCGTTGTAGATATTCAACGCCGCCAGCGGTGTTTTGAGCTGGTGCGAAATATCTGCAATGGTATTTTTCAAAAAACGCTTCTCACGCTGCTCGTTGTCTGCGTGTGCGCTCAGAACTGCCGCCAATGCATTAACGGAGTGAAACAGACGGTAAAATTCTCCCTCCCGGTCGCAGTCCAGTCGTGCATCCGGGTTGCCATCCAGACAGCTTTGGATTTGCTGGACTGCCTGTTCCAGAAGCGCGCTCTGCCTTTGGAAATAGCGAAAAAGTACGCCCCAGAGGCAGCCGCCCAGCAGAAGAAAAACCAACAGTAATGCGAAAGAGAATGCGTGCATCGTATGCCATATGATACCCTGCGTGAGCGCCAATGCCACCGTCCAGACCGCCAGCACGGCTTGGAACAAATTTCGGATCTCCCGGTTTGCGAATACTTTCATACGGCACCTTTACCCATTCCATTTATAGCCCATGCCGCGGACAGTCAGCAGCATCTGCGGTTTGCCGGGGTCGTCCTCAATCTTCATCCGCAGCCGCCGGATGTACACTGTTAAGGCACTGCTGTCAATGTAATCCCCATCGCAGTCCCACAGTGCATCCAGAATTTGTTCCTTGGATAGCACGGCATTCGGATGCTGCATAAAGAAGCAGAGCAGCTTGTACTCTGCGCCGGTCAGTTCCAGCAAGATTCCGTTTTTGTATGCCTGCCCCTGCAACAGCCGGACGGTGATGCTGCCCGATTCCAGTACGGGTTCTCCTGCGTTGGACGCATTTGCACGGCGAAGCAGTGCATTGACCCGCGACAACAGGACACCCAGCTTGAACGGCTTGGTCAGGTAATCATCCCCGCCCAGTTCCAGCCCCATGATGATATTCATTTCCTCATCCGAAGCAGTCAGGAACAGAATCGGCACGTTGGATGTGCGCCGCACCTTCTGGCAGAAATCGAAGCCAGAGCCATCCGGCAGGGAAACATCCAGCACCAGCAGGTCATATTTTCTGTCTGACCACAGCACCTCGGCTTCTGCCAGCGTCCGGGCTGTATCCAGTGCAAAGCCCTGTTTCTTGAATGCAAAGGTCAGCCCACTGATCAGGCTCAGATCATCTTCCAAAAGGAACAGTTTTCTCATGATTCCCTCTCTTTTCCGCGTTTTGTGTGTCCTACAGGTTCAAAAGCATTATAAGTTTTTTCTGCGAACATTACAATGTGCGAAACGGAAATCAGGCACATGGTATGCTGTTCACAGATGTCCAAAGGAGCGTGCGTTTGAACAAAAAGGAAAAGTCCACAAACACTTCCCCTTATCCCGATGAAGTCATTGACCGTCTGGCGCGGGCATTCTACCCGGCCATCCTTGCCTGTTGGAACAGCGAGGAGGGCCAGCGGGCGTTTGCCGCGTGGCAGGCGGAACAGGCTCATCATGCAAACAACGAAAAACAGAAAGTTCCCACTGGGGCGTTTCTGCCCCGCGGGACGCAAAGCGCGGGGCACGGGCTGTTCGAATCCGCTCTTTTACTGCCCCATAAAATCCGTGCAAAACAAAAAGAGCAGCACCCCATAAGGTGCTGCTCTTGGTGCGACCGGGAGGATTCGAACCTCTGGCCTTCCGGGTCGGAGAACTACGACACGGCGTGTAATTTGATGATATATAGTAATTTCTTGTTGGTTCTGCACAGCTCTGCTACATCTGTCGACAGTGATATAAAACAATGTGTCAACGATAAAAACTGACCGCCGGCAGCAAAAATCACTGCCGGTGGTCAGTTGATGGTCAACGGATAGACTTTTTCAGCGCCGTCTGGTGAAAATACGCAACGTGGCTTTAGGTGATAATTTCTCGAGTTTGCATTAATAAACATTTTATAGACAGGAATTCTTTTTTCTCTTGCAATGTCCAAAAGCAAACGCGCATATATAGGAGAAATCTTTCTACCAAGATAGATAGCACACGCTTTTTTCTTTACAAATGTGTGTTCTTCTGAAAGTAGCGCGGGTGTTGCGAAAGCCCCCATAAGACGCCATTCATGCTCGGATTTCCACTCTGTGGATTTATGTATCATTATTTTGGTAGGTGCAAGCATATCGGGGCACGGAAGAATTTTAGCTGCATCAAGTATGTTTCCCTGACTAGAAAATGTCTTAAAATAGTCGTTTACAAGAGAACATATTAAAAGCCATTCGGCATAAGGCGTTGCGTCGTAACGCTTTGATTGGTAAATAATTGGGAACAATTCACATCGAGTGGGCAACTCACTGTTTCCTTCACCTACAGAATCAACACATGGAAAGCCTCGAAAGTTATATCCAATGGAAAATCCTGTACTTGAGGATGCATAATGTCCCCACATATTTGCAGATGTAATCGTATCAGAGAAACAGGCGAATTTTAATGTGTTTTGCGTTAAAACCGAAATTTTCGGAGAGTATGCTTTAATAGCATTTCGAGAAAATGCTTCAAAGTGTCGTAAATAAGATTCCATATCTCCTACAGTAATATGCGCAATGGCTTCCATCATCTGGCAAAGAATTTCACGCGGGAAAAAGTGCTGTACTATCTGCGGAAGTTCTTCCCAGGAAACCTTTCTCGAAGCGAGCCGTGAAAATTCGTTTATAGCCTGTAAAACGTGCGCGGTGATTTTTGCTTTATCAAAATACAGCAACGCATCATAATCATCATTCATGACATTTCCCTTGGAAAGCCAGATTTTATCATCCCAAAGGGCTTGAAGAGAAAGTTCATTACAGGAACGATAGCGAAATAGCATTGGCGGAATCATCGATTGAATGCCGTCCAATAGGGGTTTATACAGACGATTATATTCCTCGTTCGAAAGGCTGCCTTGAAGCGCGGTATCATTCATCAGCTTCGCGTATTCTCTGAGAGTCATCACATTCACTCCCCTTTTTATAGATTGCGTTACAAATTAATGAATCCTGCAGTGCTTATTATGCGCCAAATTGTATCTGAGCAGTTTTGTGAAGTGGATAGGCATTGGCTGGTATTTCATTACTGTATGTTCCAAAATGCAATCACTGTACTCATGTTTTCAGCCGATATTTACGCGCACGTCCGGCGCCTTCTGCAACAACAGCCTCTTGTTCAATCAATTCTGCCAAATACATTTTCGTGCGGGAAACCTGAAGTCCGACCGCCTCGGCAATTTCTTTGCTTGCCGCTTTAGGAGTGTCTGTCAGGTACTGTAAAATGTCCGCTTTGCGACGTTCAGCAATGCCGCCTTCTTTATCGCCATTTTTTGCCGCCACTTTTTTGCCGCCACTTTTTACCGCCATTTTTGCGGCGGAAAGCGGTAGTGTCAGCGTTGTCCGATCTGGATTAAATGCTTCTACAATCTCTGGCACCTGCCACCCCTGCTTTTGCCAAACGGAGCGAATACTTGGCAATCCACTTCCTGCACGCTCGCCAACATTTATCAGATTGAACATTTTAATCAGCGATTCGTTGCGTGGATCCGATACACCGCCCACAAGAGCCTCCTGCACATTGATACGGAAAGCACCCGGATTTGCAATGCGAATTTTATCCGGCCATTTTTGAATCACCAGACCACGACGGTCATAGTAGTCGGCATGAATCAAGGCGTTTGCCAAAGCCTCGCGCAAAGCCTTATGCAGAGGGGTGTCATCAATGCGGTCAGCACCATTCAGTTTGAACGGAACTTTTATGTCCTGCGCAATGCGGTTATAAACGCGGAAATAAAAGTCACAGATATTACCACTCCAATCGCCTGAACTGGACACGATTCTGTCCGTCCAGCGCTCATCTTCTGTGGCACTGCGATCATGTTCCTGATAGTCCAGAAAATAATGCGGAAATTCCCGCACGATTTCGTATTCATGTCCGAACATCAATAATCCCGCAGCAGTAGGGCGCAGTTTCCCACTGCCGTCCCGCGCCATAGCGCCAATACGATGCAGGAAATCCTCAACCGCCAGTTCTGACCAGACATGGCCGGGACGCAGATTGTCCATACGCTGGCGATACCGACGAATCGTATCCATATCGAACACATTGGTGGTCATCGTGTCCATCACGCGAGCATCCTGTGAAATATCTGCTTGGTCGCGCATCATCGCACGCACTTCGTCTTTTGTGCAGCGATAATCACCCTCGCCATTGCGACGGTAAGAACCAGCAAAAGGGTCCGATCCAGCATAAACAGGCTTGTCGTGACGGTCGGCACGAGGAACCTCAATAATAACAATTCGGTTTCCGCCGCTTTCGACAATCTGCACATTTCGGTCAGAAAGAATATTTACATTGACGACGGAATGATTGTTGACACTATTCCAGAAATCAGAAACAATCTTTTCGGGAGAGGATAGTGGTACGCTGGAAAAGCTCTTGTCTGCATTTTCTACAACGCCGAGCAAAATATAACCGCCGAAAGTGTTGGCAAAAGCCGAATATGTTTCCCAAATGCTGCGGGGTAGCCCACCTTGAGCCTTTTTTGCTTCAATGCGGTTGTTTTCTTTGTATTTACTCAATTGGGATAAATCTAGCATAGCATCTATCTCCGAGTGCGTTATTTACAATTAAGATAAATCAATTGTAGTACATAGAGCGTATAAAGGTCAATGAAATCACATTCTGCTAGTATAAAATTTTTGATGTCAATATTGTTGGATTTGCTGTTACCGATATAAGATATCTCTATGCAGACATTAATTCAAGCCATAATAATCGTAGGCTTGGATATAGTTGATTATAGTTTGGAAGTCGATAAAAAGCGAGTTGGAAAACGTATAAAAAACGACATGAAATCGAGTGCTGTAAAGCTGAACAAAAACGAAAAAAGAAAACGATAGTACGTTGATTTGCTTGTAAATTTACAACTTATAGCGTAGTTACTTATAGGTATTCGGTCGGAGAACTACGACAGGGCGGTATAGACCGGCGTTGAAACGTAAAATTTATTGGTTCTGCACAGTTGAGCCCAAAACGAGAAAAAGCCCATTGTTGGTTGTCAAAACAGGCTTTTCCGGCATTTCACAAGGCATTTGCACAGCAGTGGTCAAATGGTGGTCAAAAATCAGGGACACTCAACACGCAGTATCCCTGTGGAAAGATTTTACAGACGAAAGCGGTGCACCATTCCAGCAGATTTTGTCCTGATCATAGACTACACGGGTGGCCTCTTTCACAAATGCTTTTACTTCCGGGTAGGGACTTGGCCACGTCACATTGATTCGCCTGCAAGTCTGATAGGAGATGAGATAAAAGGCATCGCGCTCCGGGTCGCGATTGAAATAGCCTTGCGCATTTATGGAATACACATCATTTCAAGTAAGTAATTAATAGATTCATGACAGCTTCGTCAGAAAGTTCGTATCTCGGAGTACCGCCAAAACTAGGCAGGGGAGCAACACCAAAATCATGGACATACTATGCCGACCATGCTGGTCGGACAATTTATTTGATAGAATAAAAACAACTTCTGCACTTGGTGAAATCCTGAGAGCGACTGCCGCTTTACGATTAATTTAAGACGCGATTCAAAGACGACAGCAAAATCCCCGCTCGTCTTACCCCTCATACCCTTTTCCGTCGTACTTATCCCTCTCGGGGGTGCCCAGCAGCACATCGGCATACGGGCCGCCCAAGGCTTGCAGGCCGGCGGCGACCAGACCTGTGAAGCGCACGGCACCGAGGTACCGCAGGTGGGTGTTGTCCTCCTTGCCGTCGGGGTAGTTGGGGTAGAGGTTCGGGGCAAAGACCATGTACAGCTCGCGGCTGGCGGGCTCGCCCATCTCCTGCACCAGCTTAGCGGATGCGGCGCTCAAATCAATCAGCGGCAGGTCCTCGCGCGCGGCCAGCAGGCGCACAGCGTCGGGGTAAGCACCGTGGGTCGGAACCAAAGTGCCCCCCTCAAAGCGGCGGCGCACCAGCGGCGTGATGAGCACGGGCAGCGCGCCCTTGGCCTGCGCGGCGTGGGCGTAGGCCAGCAGGTTGGCGGCGAACTGATCAGGCGCGGCGTAGCGGGTGGGGTCCTCGGACTTTTCATCGTTGTGGCCGAACTGCATCAGCAGCAAATCGCCCGGGCACAGAGCCGCCTCCACCGGAGCCCACAGGCCCTCGTCGTAAAAACTCTTGGTGCTGCGACCATTGCGGGCATGGTCGTACACCGCAATGCCGGGGCGCACATACAGGTCCAAGACCTGCCCCATGCCGCACTGCGGCCACGTGGAAATATTATTGAACTGCACGGTGGAATCACCGATCCAAAAAATACGCGGTGTCATAAGCCAAAACTCCCTTTATTACATTATTATATCTACTATAGCGCGCGCCGCGCGCCAAAACAAGCGTTTCAGCCGCGGTAGAGCGTGCGTTTTGCCCAACCACCCACAAGGTCCACGGCGGGACCCATCA